>Ga0222633_1000192_pt1 | contig 68510 bp, 61 predicted proteins | sample AntAcemetageno48_FD_179816 | JGI IMG/M metagenome (GOLD analysis project Ga0222633, IMG submission 179816) | Saline water microbial communities from Ace Lake, Antarctica - #48 | ecosystem: Environmental > Aquatic > Non-marine Saline and Alkaline > Saline | place: Antarctica: Ace Lake | collected...
GCGTACTTCCCTAAATTTGGCGTGAGTTTGTGTCAGTTGCGTTGATTTCAGGGTGAAATTGACCGATAAGGTCAACCTCCCTGATTTCACGCCACTTCACGCCAACTCACGCCAAATTTAGGGAAGTTCTCCCTAGGAGAGGACAAAAAAAGCAAGAAGCCCAGGAACGATAACGCGAGGTTGAAGCTGGAGTTGGCGCGGACAAAGGAAGACAAGGAGGGTCTTGAGAAGGGTAACGCGGCCTTCGAAGCGAAGTTGGTGCGTATGAATGCAGCGAATGAGAAGCTCAACCAGGCTAATGCGGCCTTGAAGCTGGACTTGGGGACGAAGGAGGAGTTTAAACAAGCTCTTATGGACTCGATTAAACCGGCTACTGCGGCCTTGAACGAGGAGTTGGCGCAGATAACGGAAGAGGTGGAGGACCTTAACCAGGCTCTTGTATCCTTGAAGGCGGAGTTGGCGCAGACAAAGTGAGAACAAGGAGCAGAGGTGGAGAAGCTTGAGATTGCTCTTGCGGCCTCGGAGGCGGCGTTGGCGCGGACAAAGAGAGAAAAAGAAGCAGAAGAGATCAAGCTCGCTGCTACGATTCAGACTCCTGCCCCCCCCGCGGCGTTGCAGATTACACAGCAGACGAGACCGATACTGTTGGGGTTGAAGCAGATACTGCTGCAAAATCACGAGGCTTCTCCTGAGGGCGGAACGCACCCCTCGAAGGTGGAGCGCAGCAAAAATCAACCTCGTCAAGTTGATGGTTGTGGACTTCTTGATCCTGTGATGACTAATGGAGAGGAACTCTTTTTCAAAGGGACGGATGCAACTGTCTACACCTATGACTCGAGCGCATGTGGCACACGCTTTGTTGCTACGAAACTTTCCGGCAAGTACACCGTGCTCATATACAACAACTCGGTACGGGTACGGTCGAACGAAAAGTGGTGGGAAAAGAGGCTCATCCTGCGCAATGCCGACGGTCGAGATGTGATGTACCAAGGTTTGTACAAGGGCGTGCCCATGAGGTTGGAGAAAAAAAAGTGTTCGGATGAGGAATATACATCATCAGTCCACATTCATGTGTGGTACAAGGAGAAAGACAACGACGAGGAACACAGGTTCTTCGCGGTGAGTATCGAGACGCCTGGATATCCGTTTTGGAAATGCATGTGGGACTACAACGAAGACAATCCAAAGGAGACGAGGTAACGGCGTCGGGGTTGATCTCTAGATGCGGCAAAGAGACGAGCGACGGACGAAAGAGGTAGAATACGACTTTTGGTACGGCAAACGCAGGTAAAATCAAACGCGTCACGACTGCTCTTCGTCGTTCAATTCCCTAGAGAATCGGTAAAAGTAGAGACTGTGACCGACGCATCGTTTGTTTGTTTTCGTTTCCCTGCTTTTCAAGTTGGCATGAAGAACCCCTAACGCGTAGTTTAACAGTTTGCGTTCCCAATTCCATACGCTTTCCAATTTGCCATAACAATTCAGATTGAGTACCGTGCGTAGTCGCCGATTCTCCGCGTTGCGGAAGCGATTGCAAAGCGCGTGAGACGGCGTTTGGGCGACGAATCGACGAATCAAAAAGTTTGATAAAAAGACCTTAACCAGAAGGATATCGCACCCTCGCAGGCGAAGGCGTGACGACAAAGACTTGTGAAGACAAAGAATCGCGGCGTTTCGACAAAAATAAATAGCCCGTACACCTTGCACAACAACGCGCAACTCTACGGTACCCTTAATACCCACCCCTGCCTCGGTTCACCCCTGAACCCCGTCCTGCGTCCCGGCCGCCGCGTCCTCCGCCGCGTCCTCGCGCGCCTCCGTATCCACCTCTGCCCGGGCCTCGAACGTCCTCCTCGTCATCGCGCGCGCCGCCGCGACCGCCTCTTCCGCTTCCGCGAACGCCAGTGGAGATGTAGCCGCCTCTACTAGGGCCTCCTCTTCCGCCGCCGCGACCGGCGCCGCGTGCTCCTCGCGAGAACTCGTCGTAGAATTCACCCCGGTACACACCACCGCCTCGACCGCCTGCACGGGGCGCTTCTGATGGTCGTCGTTGTCGCGAAAAGTTTTCGTCAAACTGGCCACCCTCGCCGGCCCGAATCGCCCTTTCCTCCATGCGTTGATCGAAGGAACTGTTTCGTGTCCTTTCGTTGTTTTGACCCGCGTTCCCTCCGCGTCTGCCGGTCGCTTTCGGCGCCGGCAGCCAATCCGGCGTCGCCGCGCCGTTTTCGGTCAACGAGTTCACCAACAAATGCGCCACGTCTTACGATAAATAAAAGAAAGTGTCAGTCTTGTGTGGGAACACAGTCGGAGGGATTTGGGAAAGTTCCAACACGTACCTTCGTTGCCTATTCCTTTTTCGAAACCGGGCACGTAAATAGCAGTCGCGAGGCCGCTCTTTCCCGCCCGGCCGGTTCGCCCGATCCGGTGCGTGTAGGATTCAAACTCTTTCGGCGAAATCGGAAGATCGAACTGAATCACGTGCGTCACGTCTGACACGTCGATTCCGCGGGCAACCGCGTCCGTGGCCACCAAGATTTTGGTTTCGTTCGAACGGAACTGCGCCAGCGCCAGCTCCCGCTGCGGTTGCGACCGGTCCCCGTGCACCTGCGCGCACTTTATGTCGAAACTGCTTTGCAACATCTTCGCCAGCCACGCGGCGTTGCGCTTTTTGTTGACGAAAATGATAGTCTGCGATTGGTAAAACAAAGTGTCAGTCTTGAGTGTACAAGTAGAATGTATGGGCAAACAGTCTACTTGTGATGTATGTAGTAAACAGTAATTACTCTGGACAATCGGCAAACAGTGTCAGGATTTGGGAACCGCGCAATACGTACCTTCTCGTCGACGTTCGTTTTGGACGGCTCCATGATTTCGACAAGCGTGGTGAACTTGTCTTGTTTCGTCCCGGTACCCACAACGCGCACCACTCGTTGTTCAACCGCGGAGTTGCTCTTCCCAACCTTCCCCACCGCGACGGAGACAAACTTGGGTTTGAGGTAGGATTTCCGAGCCACGTTTTGAAGCTCCTGCGGGAACGTCGCGCTGAAAAGAAGCGTTTGCCTTTTCTCTCTTCTCGGTAAGTCACTCCCTTCCACGATTTTCCTCAAACTAGGCTCGAACCCCATGTCGAGCATCCGGTCTGCTTCGTCAAGCACGAGGAACTGGCACGACGAAAGGGACAACATCGGCGGGCTTCTGGTTAGGAAATCCACCAGCCGCCCTGGCGTGGCTACGATTATCTCCACGCCAGCCGCGAGCGCCTGTAACTGCGGCCGCGCGCTGGACCCGCCGTACACCGCCGCACTCCACCGGTTGTTCACGCTGTTCTCCGCGACAGGCACGCCAAAGGTGAGCTTCTCGATTTCGTTCTCGATCTGGAGCGCCAGCTCGCGCGTCGGCGCCAGCACCAGCGCCTTGGGCCGGGCCGGGTCGCGAGAGGAATCACTAATAGCGCCAAAGGTATTGCGAGCATCGCCTCCCTGTCTGACGATGCTCGAAATAAGCGGTAACAGAAACGCCACGGTCTTACCAGACCCCGTCTGCGCGGACGCCAGGACGTCGTGCCCCGCGAGCGCGAGTGGCACGCAGTGTCGCTGAATCGGCGAAGGCTTTCGGTAGCGCATGCGGTCGTTTTTAGTGAGATTGTCAAACGTCCATTCCGGAACCACGTTTCTGAAGTCCTCCCCGAACTCGTCAATCGCCCTGACGTCCTTGCCAACCTCGCCCGACCGTGTCACCGGGGTGTCGCTTTCGATTTCAAAGGAGGAAGATGGAAACTCTGAACCAGGACCAGACTTGTCTTCTCCGAACAGCTCGGTGGCTGTTTTTCGATCCATGCGCTCGCGGGAAAAACTCTCGCCTTTGAGCTTCCAAAAGTACGAATCGTCCGCTTTCAGCCGTTTGTGCACCGCGAGCGCGTTCGCGCTTTGCTTACCCGCCTTGCGCGCTTTTCGGTTGTCCGTGTCCGTGCCAGCGGAAGCGGCTCGCGTTTGCGTCACCACCACACACAGTCGGCGGCCGGGACGGAGCAACGGCCGCGTTTTGGTGAATCCCATCGCGGCTTTTTGCGTCACCACGCCGCCGCCGACACACGAAAACGCCGACGTCACGGTGTGGCACATCGCGCTTAGCGAAACGAGCGCCATCTTACGTAAAGCGTCGGTTTGTGTATGCGCCCCGTACCGTAAGTGTGTTTGGCACCCAAATACAATCCCACACGACGTGTCAACCCAACACAACACGCGCCGTTGCGTGTGGAAGGGGGGCGCGACAAGTTCATCGGATTGGTAAAGTTCCTCTCGGTTTCATCACGACGCGTTTCTTGGATTTCGAGAAGATTTTTCCCGATTTCAATCGTGCGTGTTCGACACGCGGGGCCAACCGCACTCCGCGCGAGCACGGACGCGTGGCGCGTGATCAAGCCCCTTGCTGGTCACCGCGCGCGTCGTGGGAAACTCGATCGCGCCGCACCCGGTTGCGGAGGTGACCAGTTTACGTGACCGAGGTCGGGGTGTTTTCCGGTTGGGTGTTGCAGCAGCAGATTTAGTGAATCGATCGGGTTAGTCGTTCCCAATCTCCGCCCCGATGTACAAAAAGAACTCCATCCTCGACCGCCCGGTGCGCCCTTGTAGCGCGCGGAACGTGGAGCACGGCCCTGTGGAGCACGCTGCGGCGATTGACAAACAAAGACGGCTCACCGAACGCAAACACCGCTTCAGGGACCGGGAAGGGTTCGCGTGTCGCCATGAATGGCAAGACTCCGGTGCGCTGAGCAGCACGAAGTACGACATGCTTCACGGGTTGCAAACCGTGGTCGGTGCTGGCGGCCTTGTGACGCAACACCGGGGCGACATCTGCCATCGACACACCGGGGTGGCGAAAATCCCGGCGCCGTGGGACCGTTTGGAGAACTACGAACGGGACGACCCGTTGGCGGCCGTGTCGTGGCCGGCGTCGCCGGTACGCGTCGCGTTTCCCAAATCCGTCAACACGCCGTTTACCGCCCCTCTTTGAGTACAGTAGTTTCATTCAACGGAAGTACGGGAACACGGGTAACGTGACATACTTAGTACTGGTAACTCTTACCAGTACCGGGCTCTCTTGCAAATACATCACATACGCACTGTGGAGGCCCGATTACTCTCCCAGTGCCCTGTGTCCGGCCCGATTACTCGGACCCCAATCCCCCGTACAGTACACCCACACTCGAGACGGAAGGGACTGACCCTTTTCGTTCCCAATCACAGGGCCGGGGCGTGTCGCCCACGAAACCGTTCCGCCCTTCCTCGCCCTCCGGCAATAGATCCCCCACCCGTTTGCTTCGAAACAACCAAGTGCAAATCCCGGAAGACAACCCACACGACATAAACACGTCGCGGCGAAGCGTCCAGCGACCTGGTAAGTTGGACGGGACCTACGACCCGATCACGCACCGGTGGGTCGTGCTGCCGTGCGACGCGGCGCACTACGACAGGGAAGCCATGCCGCCGGGGATGAGGAGCAAGGCGAACCTTTACCGGCCGTGAGTTAGGGGTAGTAAGGCCGTGAATAAGGGTTATTGTAGTTGATGTGATGAGTAGCTGATGCGAGGAATGAGACGACATCGTGTATACATGGAAGGTATTTACATCAGAAGGTAGTACGGATGAAGGTAGTTCTACGAATCGCGAGTATTGAGGTTTGATGCGAGGAATGATATTTTGTATACGACCACGTGAAGGTACTTCCTCACGACGTCGTCAATCCCTCGAGTTCACCTCAGCTCGACGTTGTCCTCCTCTTTGCCGGCCAAACCGGTTTTAGCGGTGTTCAGGAGGTTGCCCCCGAATCGCTTCAACCCGGACCACGCGTGTTTCACTCCATCCACCGCGGCGGCCGCAGCGTTGCCCAAAGAGTTCCCGGAAGTTTCTACATCTGATTGTTGGAAATCGTCATCGAACGACGATTCGCCGCCGCCGCCGCCCAGCGCCTCATCCGCGTCGTCGCCGTAATCCCCCCCACCGGACGCCATCTCCGCCATGTCGTCCCGCCCGTACATCTGCATCCCCCCCATCCCCAAGGCTTCCATCTGCTTCATCATGCGCTGCATGTCGATTTCCTTTTTGTCCACTGGTTCGAAGGGCGGGCCTTTTTGGCGATCTTTTTTAAGCGCGGGGGCTTTTTTCAGGCAAGCGCCGAGCGCGGATTCGTCCGTGTTTTGGCACAGCCAGTCCCCAAACCCCGCACTTTTCATGTCAGGTGACGTGAACAGCAATTCCGCGATGTCCGTATCACGGTCACTCACGATATCCTCGCAAGCGCGCTGCATGGTTTTGCACTCCGTGCCGCACTTGCCGAAAACATCCGCGCCCATGTGTTTCAGCCGAAGCTCGGAGCCTTTTTCGACAAGGTCAATCTTCACCAGCCACTCCCCGACCTCGTCCTTGGGGTCGCACACCTTCTCGACTTTCTCAAGGACCATCGCTTCTGTGAGCTTGCCTGCGTTGATGTCGCGTAGGGCTGACGCTTCCCTTGACAACGCCGTCGCGATCGTTTCGCACACCTGGCACTTGATGTACTTCACGTCCGATTTCACGGCTCGTGCAGGGCCTTTTTTCGTGGCCGCGCCCTTGCCATCACCCGAACCCTTGGCGTCCGCGAAACAAACAAACGCGGCGAACACGAACGCCACGGCGAGCGCCGCGGTGGGGCGGGGGACGCGTCTTGGCATTGTGGTGCGGTGGGGAACGAGACGTGCGAAGGCGTTTTGATGCAGGGACGTGGTGATGAAGGGAACGAGCCGCCGCCGGGAAGAATGCAATGGAAGGTTTCTTTTCGAGTTTTCGTGATAAGCAGTTTTCATCAGCAACTTTTGCAACTGAGCCAAATACTCAAGTAAAACAGTTCAAACGTAGCACGCTTCAGGTCACGCGCGGTGGAGTACCGCGCTAAGGTGATGGAGTGTACACCGTGTCCGCGTGGTGTGGGTATCCCGGTAGTGGTAAAGGTAGTCGTGATAGAATGGGAAGATGTTGATGTTAATACATGGAAGACACGCACTAGCTAGCGTTCCTTGTAAGTGGGAAGCCGTAATCCTTTGCTCCAGGCGAACTTGCGAATGCCGACGACCAGTGCGATTGGAATGGCTATTCGCAGCGCTAGCGACACTTGCAGCGCGGATAAGCTAATATACGCACACGCGCCGATCATAGTAACACTGGCGTACGCTTCTTGATACGAGTGCAGAATTCGGGGTGGTTTGCCGCAGAACGTGTCTCTTATGATTCCCCCGAACGACGCCGTGAACATGCCGCACGCGATGGCGATGAGCGCGCTTCCGTTCGCGCCGCGCAAACCGTTGTTCGCGCCGATCACGCAAAACGCGCCGATTGACACGGCGTCGAACCAGTTCAGACACTCTTCTAAATTAGCTTCGTTCTTGGTGTGTTTTTTTGCGTCGTTTTCCGTGTTGCCAGTACAGCCTCGCCCCAGTAACCACCGCTCCAACCCGGGCCATACAAAAAAAGTCAAAACGCTCGCGGCTAGGGAAATAAAAAGGTACTCCGGTTCTGCCGCCCAAAAAACAGGCCGTTCGCCTAACACGAACCCGCGGAACGTACCGCCTCCCATCGCGGTGATACACCCGACGATTAAACACCCTAAAAAATCCATTCCTTTCTTGCCCGCCGCAACCACCCCGCTTTGCGCGAACAAAGCGGTGCCGGTGTAATCGCACAATCGAAGGAAACCGCCCCAGTCGGACTGGAGTCCTCGGAACCCAACGCTGGTGGGGTGCAGCAGTGCCCAGGTTTCAGGTCGCGGCAGGTCCGGTAACGGTACCGCTGCGAATTGTGCGATAAGCAACGTGGCGCCGACACAAATCACCATTATCAGCGCGTACGCGGTTCTTGTTTGTTGAGAAACCCCCTCGTCTTGGTCCAAGGGTGGTACTCGTTCGTCCACCCCGGAATCAGGGGTCGTCTGTGCAACCGCGTCGAAACGGTTGGCCGCGGTGGCGCCTACGACGCGAGTGTGTCGACGGTGCGTGTCGTTTCCCCGTTTCCAGCTCGGCTGGGGTTGTTTCGCGTTGGCAACAGTCGATCCCCACACCGCTGATGCTGAGACGTGGTTCCACGAGGTCGATTTGCGCACGCTGAGGCAACACACTCGTCGTGGCACTCGGATGCCCTCGGTAGGCTTGGCACTGCCAAAACCCGAACTTCGGATGACAACGACGCGGCGGGCAGGGTTGGGGACATTCCGAGCGCCTTGAGTCGGCAAACGCGGCGTCGCGACGACGTGGTTTGCCCCGAATACCACCCGTCCCACCACGGGAAGCATTGGCGCGAACGAAACACGCGTGCGGTGCGCTTCGACAGTGCGGGAGTCGGCAGCAGCCCTAACCCTGATGAGGTTCTGAAAACGCGTCGAGATAAATAAAAGACGAAACGCGAGAGGACGAGAGATGACTCTGACTCGGCTCGCCTTGTACTTCGCCGGGCGGCGGCACTGCCCTGGCGGCGTGGTTTCCCGCGATGTTTCCCACCGCGACACACCCGGCGTGCGTCACGCGGTGGATGCGGTCGCCGTCGCGCGTTTCAAACGGCGCACGCGATGTCCGTGAAAGAACACGCGCGGGCCAAACCGAAAAGGGTCCGAGTACTACGGGCAAGCACACACGAAAACGAACCCAAAAGGCGGTGGTGCTTCGGCGCGGGCACTTCAAACTTCTTGGTGACACGCAGCGCCCGCCGTGGCCGTTCGTGGTAACCGCACAGGTGCACGAGATGGGGATGGAGGAATACGTTCTGTTGAACCCGCGGGAGGCTTTTTCTCTCAGGGGACGAGGAAATGCGGATGCCGACGATGAGGACGAGTTGGAACCTTTTGGCGTCGCGATGGACGCGGCCGTGTCGCCCATCGGCGGGTACGGATTCTTCGTGGAAGGCGAGGTTTGGTCAAAAATTCACGTGGAGTGCGCCGGTTGCGGCTCGGTGTGCGTGCAATTAGTCACGACACAAATAAACGCTTGGCTCGATGAAAACGCAACCGAGGACGACACTAGCGGCGACTGGGACGTGGTGCCTTTCCCTAAAACTGCGGATGAATGGTACGTACGGCTTGCCTTGTATCGGTACAATGTACGGTGTCAATTTACAGGAGGACACACCACGTCGGACCCCTTCCCAATCCCGACAGTTACGAACGGCTCGAAAGACTGACACTTTTCGGTTACAATCGCAGCGACCTGACGCCTTTGATTCGGGACTTGATTCGCATGAACGCGCCTTATGAAACCCATTGTAAATGCTGCCAAGGAGCGGGCGGAGAGCAGGTCGTACGAAAGGGTGGGTTTGTGTTCGCGCTGGAACCGGAGGACTAGAGTTAGCGCGGCGCGGCGGAGGGGGACTGTTTTGAAGAAGGCACAGCTTTCGCAAAAATCGAGAAGACCAATCTACCAATCACGTTCGCCCACGAAAAACACAAAAGAACTGCCAATTTCATGCTACCGTCAATCCTCCCCGCGCCCTCGCGCGTGCTCGTGAGCGAGCACGCACGCGTTCTCTTCGACGTCCTTGACTCAGCCATGGTGCTTAAAGCACGGCACCCGGTTTACGGACGCACGTTTCCCAACGAAGTGCGTTGCACTCTCTAAGTACCCCTCGGCTCAGATCTGCCAGCTGTTTAATTACGGATGTGTGTAATCATCGGCTCGTCTGCCCTGGTCACGTCCACCGAAAGTAGCACCACGACACCCAATTTTGACCTCCCGTCACCGTTTCCCTCACGACGTCACAGGTGTTCACGTTAGGTATCGGCAACACTAAAAGGACAGCCAGCGAAGCCAGCGGGACTGGTACCCCGCTCGCGCACGTTCGATCTCGCGTGGGCGATTCGCTCGCCCGATTCGACCGCTCCGTCAAACACGCGCTGCGGAAAATCCCGGGCTCGCGCATGCCTGCCCCGAAAGAGGAGGCTTGTGCGAAGCCCAGCGGACAGCCAAAGACAAAAGCAAAGCTCTTCAGTCGCCAGGAAAAGGACACAAGTAACGCGAAGGTCCCCGACAAGACGAAGCGCCAGATTCCGACGACGACTGAGAAGTTGCCAAAAAAGGTTGAGGAGAAAAAAAAAAGCGCGCCTCGCCAGCCACCAAAACCAACACCGCCTCTCACGCCTTCTGGGACGAACACGAAACACCCGGATGACGCCGCGGTACGTGACTTCATTCGCAGGTCGTACAAAACGCCAGTGGAGCTTGCCGAGTTACGAAGCTTGTCAAGCGGCGCCGTTGCGCCGGGTGTCCTCGTCGCGCCCGTTGAAGTGATTCTTTACGACGCTCGAAACCATCACGGAAACTCCATCGTCACCATGCCTATCAAGCCCGCACAACTCGTGACCGTGGATGACTTGAGCGAGCAAGACAAGACATTACTGGCACGCGCCCGCGCTGCTATGGCCGGTATCGAGATGACACAACGGAGCGTCGCAATCGGCGCCGCAGCAGGGCTGCTTGTGACGCACTTGTTAGTCAAGGCGTTGCGCAGCGCGGGCGGCGGCGACGACAAAGATGACCAAGTCGAACTCGACATCGACAGCGCGTTCGGCACGCCGACACGACCTGACCGGACCGGAAACGAACCTACGGCTGAAGTTATTACTCAGGGCAAGGAGAACAAGTCGGCGCTTCCCGCGCCGGACGGGTCTGTCAAAAACCTGTTCAAAAATAACGCTCTGGCGTCCTCCAACCGAAACCGTTTCGGCACGGGCGCGGACGCGTTCGCCGCGGTCGCGATGGCGAATGTGGTTGTCCAGAAAGCCACGCGCCGGTTGAAGAAATCGGGTACCCTCATCGTGAACATTTTGGAAACCAAGTTGGACGCTAAAGACGAAAACGGCGAAAAGAAGTGGAAATCCGTCGTCTCCGTCGGCGGTGGGACTGGTCAAACCGGCGCGACTTCGTTGAAACCGTTTGACAGCTCGAGGAAAGCGAGCTTGATCACGTTCAACGCTCGTATGCGGTTTCAGTTATCCGCCTCGAGTGATGGGCACGCCTCTGAGATTTTGGAAACCAGGCTGTGCGACACGGACGGGAAGACGTTTGCGAAAACGGCGATCAAGTTGAAAGCCGCGATTCGCGCGGCGCCCGTCACTAAAACGTTCCCAATACACGACCGGCGCGGCAACGTGGTGGGTACCACGCGAATCGCGATCGAGTGGGACGTCAGTACGACGAATGATTCAGAAAACGACGCGCACGCCGCGGCGACCGCGTTGCTCGGGAAGGGCAACGAGTGAGAGGTTTCGGTAGCACTAGAAAGCGTTTAGGACGAAACAGCGTGAGGTTTGGTACGACTCTGATACGCAACAAGCGAACGGCGACTGAGGTCGCGAACGTACCACAATGAAGACCCGTGGACGACGAATAAATAATTGTAACTTTGTTCCGGTATTTACTATCACACAACACACGCGCGCGTCACCCACCACCTACCCCTAGCCCAGCCAAAACGTACGCCGCGGATACGAGCCGAGTGGTTTCCGTGTTCGCCACCGCGGCGCGCAGTCGAACCCTCATAGACGCGACCCGCGCGTGCATCGCGCCGTCGAACGACCGCGCCCGCATCGCGCTCGCCCACGCCAGCTCGGGGGAGAGAACAAGAAGCGCACCGGAGGGGCGCTTCGGGTCGGTCGCATTTCGGTCGGTATCGCGGGGGTACCCCGCGCCACTTTCGTGCAACGCGGAACGGGTGGAGAGTACCGGAAACGACCCGGAGCCGTTTAAGTACGACCACCACTGGTCCTTCGTGTCCTTTTGTACATCGCCACCCGACGTCGTCGCATCGCCGCTCTCTTGGCAGCTTTCGTGTAAATCCGTCATTCTTGAGCCATTGGGTTCGCGCGCTACACGCACCGCCTCCGCCTCCGCCTTAGCCGTCGAAAACGCAGGCGCCTCCGACTCGTAAGTCTCGGCGTTTCTTGCCAACGAACCCGTCGCGACGTACGCGAACGCGGCGTGTGTGTCAATCGCGGCTTCTCGCTTGGTTTCCTCGAGTTTTGCGTCCACACCTACGTGTGTCGCTGTTTCCGTGGCAAAAACCCCCGCTTCGCCCAAAAGGCGTCTCGCCCTTGTATCCAGCGGCGACCTGTTTCTCGCCGCTTTCAAAGCGTTCAGGAGAAACATCTCATCCGGGGTGACGTCTTTTTTCGGTGACTTTTTCAAATCTGGCAAAACTCGGCTCTGTGTGTTCGCGAAAGACCTTTCCTGGAACGTTTGCGACGGCGACGGCGAATTAATTCTCGGGCCCGGCGATTGCGACGCGCCGGCCAAATGCGACGGCGACGGAAAACCTCCTCTGGTGGGGCTTTTGTACACCGGCGACTCGTTGCGTGAGTTACCCCTGACCATCGCGGGGGTCAACTCACCCTCCGTCGCGACCTCGTCTGCGTCCGAGCTGCTCACGTAACCGGAATCGGGTTGAGGCACAAACACTTGCGCGACCGGTACCGGTACTACGTTTAATCTATCATGTAGCTCCGGTACCTGGTCCTTTATTCTATCCTGCACTTGTGCGACCGGTACCACACCTTTTAATCTGTCCTGCATCAGCGAAAGCAAGTCGCGACCACTCCCAAACCCTTTGTTCGGCGATACCAGGGGCGGGTCCCTTTTGGGCGACTTAGGAGGCGGCGTCGTACCGCTTCGTTTCCCGGCTTGTTCCAACCCGAACGCGCGCATCGGGTGGTTTCCGGATAAAGTTCGGTGCAGTTGTTCCGTCGCGTCTTCGGCTTCAATCGCGGCGGGCGACTGCGGTGAGGCGAACGATCTTTGCGATTTTGGCAGACTAATCGGCGACACCCGAAGCGGCGCCAAACCGAGTCGCGGCGAGCGCGGGGACTGGGGCGGTGATACCGACCGGGGGGTTGCTAATAACGGACTACGCAATCGCGGGCTCTTCGCGTCGGACGACGACGCGTCCAGCTCGAAATCTTCGTCGTCGTCGACGGCTTCGTCGTACACGATCTCCGCGTCGGCGTCGGAGTCGTCGTCGGTGATGATCTCATCGGGAACGGAACCGGCGTCCGAAAGAGCCCCGGACCAAGGCGCTGCTTGCGTATCGCCCAAAGAGCCAGTGGGTCCCCCGAAAGGCCCTCTCGACCCTCGACGCACGGTGCTGGACATCTGACCATACGACGCCGCGCTTGCCGTTTGGCTCCGTGAAAACCCGTGGTCGATTGTATCGCGCGACCCGGTACCGTACCCCTCGTCGCGCGACCCGCCCTTCGCGGATCGCGGTCGCGTACCAACCGCCGTCGTCCCCGGCCGTATCCCCGTCGCCGTCCCCGGCCGTGTCCCAACCGCCGTCCCCGGCCGCACACCCGCTACGTCCCCCCACGAAGCGAACGTTCGCGGCGGGGATTGTGGTGGGGACTGCAGGGAGTTTTCAAATTCACCTTCGTCCGCGGCGGCCCCGTACCAAGGCATGGAGTTTTCCAACGCACCTTCCGCGGCGACGTCCCCGTACGAAATCTCGAGCTCGTCGTCGGTGTTTTCAAAACCAAGCTCTTCATCACCCCGCACCCCCGCGTCGTTGCCGAATGAAACGGAGACATCATCCACGACCTCGTCCACGTCGACGCTGAAGGACGTGCCCGTGTGGCCGTCGAGCTCGCCGGTGTTGTCGTCATTAAAGGTCATCACGTCTGTTTCGTGTTCTTCTAAATTACCCGACCTGTCTGAGTAGATGTGGTGTGTCTCTTCGAACTCGTCATCATCGCCGTACGTGTCGTCGGCGTCGGCGTCCACCGAAAATTCGCTTTTGAACGAATCGCCCGCGCCGTCGTCGAAGGCCATCACCTCGCTGCGTCCGTTTGAGCTGGAAGGTGCCGAACCACCTCTGGACGAACCCGGCCGTGCTGATGTAGGCCGCGCTGATGCAGGGCGGGCGCTGCCAGGCCGTGCCATGCCCGGCCGCGCGGATGCCGGGCGGGCGCCAGATTCGCCACTTCTATCAGCGTACCGTCCAAGCAAACTCTGCGCTTTGGCTAAGGAATCGGCAAGGGGGTCACGCGCGTCGAGTTCGGACGACGCCCTTCCCCCGCCCTCCAGCCCGAACGGGTTCAAAGGCGTGGCCGTGTCGATGCCGCTCCTTGTGCCGGACGCGGAGGTTGGCCGGCCAGACATGGCGGCCAAAGGCGCGCGGACGCCAGTGTCGTTGCTTGCTCATGACAACGGGTCGCGCAAAGCAGCTCGAATCAAATCTACGAAGCGATTGAACGAAAATTTGCTCAAAGTCGGCGGCAGCACGACACAAGTTCATTACCTTCGGCGGCTCCGAGGCGGTTACCCCGACACGGCCTCCACACACGATGGTCGCCCCCGACCTCGCCACCGCGGACGCGACAACGTACGGAAGCGCCATGCTTGATTCGTTTAAAATCGACATCTCGCACCAGGAGATGGAGCGCATAATAATAGAACTGGAGCTCATCTATAAAACGCAACCCGGGCAGTGGCTGCCGACGACGGTACGGTGTGATGGAATGGAGATGGAAGGTTCCGTCGACGTACCTACGTCCTATACATACGTCAACAAAGTGTCTCTCACCAAATGCACGGCTTTCCAACCTAAACCCTAACCCCCAACCCCCGTCCCACCCCAGGGTATCGCCAACATGCTCGCCGATGAGCTCGGGTACGAAGACACGGATGAATTCGAAGATGCTTTGAAGAGTTCATTCGCCGATTTCATCGGCGCGCTGCCGCACATCGAAACTCGGAACTTAGAATCCGAGCTACAGCCTGGTTTGTTCCGGGACGTGTTCAGAGTGATTCCGGACCCGCCTCCCGAAGAGTGCACCCCCCAGCGGCTGGTGCTGAAAATAGAAACCAGAGCGGATCTGTGGCGCGTGTTGATGTTGCACCCGGGTACGCGTTGCTGCGCGTTTCCCAAATCCTCCGACTGTTTGCCGATTGTCCGCCCGTAATTACTGTTTGCTACATACATCACAAGTGCCCTGTTTGCCCATACATGGCACTTGGAGCCACTCAAGATTGACACTTTGTTTTCTTCATAATTTATCCCAAGGCGCGTGGGTCGAGATCCCCGAACTCGAGTTTGAAATCGGCCAGGACCACAAGCGAAGGGTGGACAGCGTGTACAACCACATCAGCGCCAGCATATTCAACCTGGAAAGGCACGTCGAGATGATCGGGGACGCGCTGGAGCGGAAAGGCATTAGCGACGCTTGCGACGATTTGCGGCGAGTGTTGGATTTGGACCAAGTAAGTATTCCCCACCCACCACATTCCGCCTCCCTGATTGCCCAATACGGGACTGACACTTTCGGCTTTCATCTCTCCCAGCCCGTGACGTTCATCGTCACCGACCCCGGGGGTTTGTCCGCGTTCAAACCGAACGAGGGGGTGAAAGTGTTGTCTCTGGAAGACACGACGGGGCAGTACGATAGGAGCGCGCGCGCGGTGGCGGTGCCGGAACACGAGAGGGAGATGGACAAGGTGGATTGACGATGACGACGCGTGTGATGAATGACATGTAAGTTCTTCAAAGTGCAAATTCTCTTTTCTACTTTTGCCACGTCAGTCGTTTTTTGTTGCTCATTTGCCTTTGCCGCCGTGCACTCCGCGCCGCGCCTGGGCCCAGCACCAGCAGTACCCGCGCCCCGTGGTTTCCTTAGTAACACGGCACACGCAAACACTGCAAGGAAGACAAAACTAAACCCAACATGTGCTCCCTCTTCCGACCCGTTTTGGTGCCCCGCGGCGTTTCATCAAGCATTCCCGATCGCGCGCAAGGGAAACACAGGACGGTCGTGTCTTCACAGAACGCGCGCAGCTCGGTATCCGTGGTCAGCCTGGCTGGCAACGTCGTGACGCACACGCACATGCATGTGATGACGCGTCGCGGTGACTGCACCGTGACGCACGCCAGGAAGGGGTTGCTCGCTGAGACGTTGGACGGGGAGGAAAGTGCTAGGAAGAAAAAAATGGATAAGAAGGCGAAACAAGCCGGCGGCGGAGGGGACTCCATGGCTGGTTCCCTGGAACCGCAATTCGCGGGACAGCAACAAAAAACACCTGCGGCAGGTAAGAACTGGATCGTGGTTGGCAACGTGAACGAGGACTTCAAGGAAAAACCAATCAAGCCCCTGGTGTTGGCGAACGGGAACTTCTGTCTTGTGAAATGGGAAGATCTGGTGTTCGTGACCGACTGCAACAGCACCGCGTTTTCCTACCCCTTAATCGACGGCGAGCTGTTTTTCGGACCCGCAGGGCCTGCAATCCGCGTCCCCTTGGACGGTACCGAGTACGACCTCACAACAGGCCAGGTTATCACTTGGTGTCCTAAAGATAGTCTGGTAAGGAGCGCACTCGGCGCGCTGAAAGCGACCGTTGACCCCATCCCTCTGCCGGTCTACCCGGCGCGCGTCGAACGCGACGGCTCGGTGATGACGAACTTCGTGGACAAAATTGATAAGAAAGGGGGGTTCGTTGGCAACGACACCGCGGGGTCGATTCCGGGGGGGAAAGGGGTGGAGATTGCGATGAAAACCACGGAGGCGGGGGTGAGCGTGGCGACGCCGGCGAATGGATCGTCGTCGTCGTCTGACGCGTCGTCTCCCGTCTCCCCGGCTGTCGCGGTCGGGCTTTTACTGGTCGCCGCGGCTGGGGCGTTTTTGGTGCTGAGCCCGTCACAGTAGCCTCGTGTATTTGCATGCGTTGTGATAAACATTTCAACACTGAACATCGAAACCGGGTTACGCGGCCTTTCGTCCTCTCGCACTCGGACACGCTCGTTTTCACTCGTCAAAATTCAGTTCTCAGTCTCAGACATGTCAGATAGAAAAGCCGCGGGTTTCCTCCAGAAGGCGATCATTCCCCGATCGCGGCGGAACGTTCGTTTCACTCGTGTCCGCGACCCTTCCCGTGGCGCGCCATGGCGAATGAGGACTTGATTAAAGACGTGTTCGGGGCGTCGGATTCCGACGACGACGTACCGGGGGTCGCGGCGAAAGCGACCACGGACGCGCCGAAACGCGGCGCCGCGTTGCAGAGCGATTCCGAGGATGCGGGGGCGGGCGGTGCGGGTGCGGGCGGTGACGACGACGCTGTAGACGCAACCGAGACGGACGGCGAACCCAAGTTCCGCTCGTCCCTGGAGGACCCGGACGAGGACGGGTCTCAAGGGGAAGAGGAGGAGGAGGAGACGGTTACGGTGACCAAGGCCCCCCCCATGATCATCGAGAAACCAATGCACGAACCGTTGGCGAGTTCCATCTCAGCCAAGCTCGTGAAACTGACCAACATCGTGGGCGTGGAGCCCACGGCTTTCGCTTACGATTCCTTCGACGCAACCGAGGACCACCACGCGAAGAACCACAACGTGATTCGGTGGCGCCGAAACGCGGTAACCGGTGCGATTGAATCAAACGCCAGGTTCGTGAAGTGGAGCGACGGGACCACGCAACTCTTAATAGGCGACGAAACTTTGGCTGTTGCGGAACAGACGATTGAAAAAGACCACTCGTATCTGTTTGCGCGGCACGCCGGCGCGATGCAGGCACGAGCGCATATTCACGGCAAGCTGGTGTTCAAACCAGCCACCCTAGATTCCGCGACGCACCGAAGACTCACCGCGGCGGTGGATAAGAAGCACGTCAAGGTGAAGCAGGTGCGTGTTGCGTTTCCCAAATCCGCCACACGCGGTTTACTGTTCCTCTTTCACTGTTTGAGTACACCACGGTCATTAAAAGGAACTTACTACATACAGCACAAACGCACTGTTTTGCCGAAGCTGGTGACTGTTTGTCCATACATCTCCCAATACAGTACACCCATACCTCGCGACTGACCCTTTTCTTGTACAATCACAGACCAAAATGCACATCGAGGTGCACGACGCGGAGAAGATCAAGGACGACGCTGACAGGGAGGCGATGGCGATTGAAAAATCCGCCGCGCTTTTGAAAAAGAAACAGATGATGGCGAGGCTTGGGTACGGAAACAACGCGGGGGGGGGTGTTTCAGGGCGAGTGGAGAAGGGGTATACGGAGTACTTTGACCGCGGGAAAGGGCTGGATGGGGATTTTCTGGAACATGAATCGGGGAGCGAAGATGATGGGGAGAATTTGGACGAGAAAAACGCCGCCAACGCGGCGGCGGCGGGGCTGAAACGAGCCGCGGTAGGGAACGAATACGACGACGAAGCCGCGTTCGAGGAAGACGAAGCGGTGGCGCCTGTGGCGAAGAAGCGGAGAGGCCGGGCCATCGAAAGCGACTCGGAGTAGGGTAGACTGGGGTTTGTGAATGTGAATCGTACGATTCTTTTCGTCTGTCAAAATATTGTTGCTTGCAAAAGTTGTTTCAAACGTGGGCACACTTCGTCCGAGACTGGGGACGCCACACGGTCTCGCGCGCGGTCGTGGTCGCGATGTCTGTGACTCGTTTGCCCGTCGTTGTGGGAGAAATCGCTTGGTATGGTTCGCGTCGCAATTGCGTCCCCAAAACATGTCGCGCCTCATCCCGGGTCGTCGCGCGTGTCTGGTCCGACGATGGTGTTCCTCCCGACCCGACGATAGGGGAGGTCACCAACGCCGTGCTTCACTTTCACGACACAACAACCGCCTCTGCGAGAGACACTGGGTTGGTTTCGTTACGAGTCTGGGCGGGGCGGTACGGGTGGGACGTGCAGGCTGCGGAAAAAACCCTGCGCGAGTGCGACGTGGTCACAGGAGAGGGATCCGTGGAGGTTGTGCCTCCAAATGGATTGCCAAAAAGTGTGTTACAAAACGACAAACTCGTGAACGCCAGCGACGCGCATCTCGGGCTGTGGAAAACGCACGTGTTCCCGGATTTTTGCGTCCAGGCGCTTTGTTCGTGTGATGAAGCCGGTGGCATCACCAAGCGCCAAGTCCTGGATATGGCGACGCGGCGTGTGAAAGACACGCACCCGAACGTCGTGCCCGATGATTCTAAAATGTTTTCGCAAGTAAAAAACGAAAAAACTGAAAGGGAAAAGAAACCGCAAAACACAAGCGCCGCCTTCGCGGACGTTCTGAAATCCCTTCGGCGGCGGTTCGTGTCGGAAAAAGAATCGCCCGTTGTTGTCATGACAACGAAGGTTGGCAAGAAACGGGTTTACTTTGGGTTTGTGAAAGGGGTAGGCGGTGTGGATAAAAATACGAACGGGTGGGAAGTGGCCTTCGGCGAGCTGGGCGACGAAAGAAACGAAAAAAACGAAAAAAATGAAATCGGTTCGCGCGACGATACGTCCACTGACACGCGGTTTGAAACCGCAAAAGGGGACGTCCCTTTAATAGCGATAATGGAGCAGCGAAGAGCGAAACGTCTCGGTACCATGCGTTTGGCGCAGATCAAGCCGAAAACAAATGACGATGAAGATTCGGACACGGACGCTGAAGAGTTTGAAAAAAACACGGAACGCGCGCTGGACGCGGCGCGGCGCGCGCGAGCCGCGGGGTGGTGACGTGGTAGAGCATTTCGTGTGAAAGAACACTGTTTGGGGTTTGGAGGGGTACTGTTCAGGGTTTACTAGGTGTACTGTTTAGGGTTTGGAGGTACACTGTTTAGGGTTTAGGGTTTATTATTTCAACACACCCCGTGATACTAACACAAATCCCTTCACGTAAAGCGTTCAACCTTTTCTTTCCGCCCTTCCGTTTCCGCTAAGTGCGTTTGGTCGTTCGATTGCCCGGTCGTCGATCCCATGCCTGGCGGGAACAACGTTTGGATCGCCACTCGGTCCGTTTCTTTCAACCCAGGGTGCCACACGTCCACGATTAAGACTATTCGCGGTGTTGCCAAAGCGTGCGGTTCGAACCCGGCGTCCGTCTCTTCTTGTTCTGTTTTTCCAGTCACGAACTCGGCGCTGTGCACGAACGAGTCGTCGAAAACAATGGCGCGGTTTTCTTTCCACTCGACTTTCGAGTTGGAAACTACTAATTCGCACTTCGGCCGCGTCGTCTCGTTTGCGAGGAAAAACTTGTCCAGCGTGAGCACGGCTTTTAGCAGCGTGTAAAACGGTTTTAACACGGTCCACGTTATTGTTACCGACAGGAACTGGAAAAGCACCAACACCAGGGCTACCGGTAGGGTCGGTACCTTGAGGGTTGATACGAGAAGAACCCAAAGAAAATCAAACACCTTCCTCGAGGCACTTTTTCGCCCTTCAACTTTTTGAGGAGCGTCGCTCGTTTTCTTTGCATTCTTTTTCTTCGATTTGAATCCAATAAGACCCTCCAACGACGTTAAGGTGGTTTTAACAACCTTTTTAGGCACGACAATGCCCACGGACACACGCAGTCGCGCGTTGCACGGCCCGCAGTGCGGTGTGATTACGGTTCCCGGTTCAAGTTTGGAGATGTACGCGCTGCCGAACGCGCACCCGCCGACGCCGGAGCCGCCGCCGAAACAACCATTTTGCATTTTCTCAATCGCGCGCGCCGCGCTTGGAAACGCCTCGCAGTTCCGCCGGTCGCGGATGCCGTTTCTGTTTTTGTAAACGAAAAGTGGTTAACGACTTGTATGTGCAAACAGTGTGCCTGGATTTGGGAAATACAATACGTACCTGTACAGGTAAATCGCGGACCAGTCCCCGCCTTTTCGCACGGCGGGGTCGAAGGGCGCAAAGTCCAGTTCGTTGGAAAACCGTAAACCGTTTTCGTCGTTTTTTCCGCAGCGCGTTCGTTTCGCGAACACCACGCTCTCGATCTCGCGCCGGATCGACGGCGCCGCTGCTTCTAAAATCCGCACGTCGCTTTTGTGGTCCAACGCGTCGCCCCACAGGTCGAAACACGCGCACTTCCGGGGTTCGCCGAATACGCCATTTTTTTGTTGTCGACGGTTTCGCGCGACCCGTCCAGTTGACACATCAACACACCCCACCCCCCCTCGGCTGTGCACCGGAGTGGCGCTCAAATGCGGCAGCCGGAACACGGTCGGTGCCTGGTTGGTTTCCCTCACTCTTAAGGTTTTCAAAACCTTCAATTCGCTTTTACTCGCGAGCGCCAGAATCGCAGGCGACACGTTCCTGTTGAACACCGGGTCTTCCTTCATCATTTGCCGCAACCGCAACCCGTTCATCGCCATCTCCAACGCGTGCGCGGACGGACGGCACCGCAGACAGTGCAAATCGGAACAAGGACTCAACGCGTCGCCCGGGTTCAATTTGGCATCGTTGGCGTTTGTTTCCGAATTTGTATTTACGTTTGCGTCGTCGCCGTCGCCATCCTTGGTTGCGTCAACTCCCTTCTGTCCGGTAGTACCAACCCTCGACCCTACTCGCTTCACGTCCACAAAACGTAACATCGCCGCGTTCAGGGCGCCCAGCGTGGCCATGTGCCGCGCGTCCATTATTTTCCGGACCCGGAGTATCCGCCGAAGCCAGTTTGTAACCATCCACGCGATTAGCGTCAACGAGACCACGCCCCCGAAAGAAACGGGCAACCGCGTTTTCACCCACCCCGTGGGGTGGCTGTGGTAGTGCAGCGCTCGTTTTTCGTGATCCGTCAGCTCATGGAGCTCAACCACGTCACCAACCCGGTTCGCCACCCGTAACCCCCACCCGACCAAACAATACACCACCGTCGCCACCGCGTGGTGCGCCAGCGGTACCAGCGACGGCTTGCGGTCGCATGTTTCCTCGTCCTCGTTAAGCTTTGAACGCCTCGGGTCACCGCGCGTGCTGGAAGTCCGTCCCGACCCTGACGAAGCGCGACCGTCCCTCGCCCGTGACGACGACATCGCGCCCCGCTAATAGCCCCGAGGCCAGCCACCCCGCGCCCACGCGCGTCGCCGGTGTGGGCGGCGATACCACGTTTTCCGAGAAGAATTTTGGAGCTTACTCCGTACCAGAATATCCGACGAAAACCGTTCAGGCCAGGGGGTTCCCCCCGGGGCGGGAAATTCCCCGGCTTCGGCCAGGGAAATTCCCCCACTTCGTTCTGTGAGTTTACGGGTAGTGTAAGGTTTTTAATCCGAGGGGTTTTCCTTTAAAACCGTTCGGCTGCTGCTTTTGTCTGCCGCAGAAATCGTCGTCGTTTCGCCGAGGTCGGTGTTTTGTCTCGAAACGCTCAGCCCTCGCGTCGTTGTTTCCGCACTTCTCCGTACACGCCTCCGTGCGATGTCTCCCCCCACCGTGCACCGTCGCCTCACGGACGCGCTTGCTCCCGCGTCCGCGAACGAGGCCTCGGGCTCGGGGAACCGTGAGCCGCTTAAACTCGCCGTTGGCGCGGCAGTCGCGGCAGTCGCCCTTTCTTTCCTCGCGACGAAAACGTTTGGCTCCCGAAAGCCTGTTTCCCACCAAGGCCACGACGCTCGAGTTTGTGTGGACGTTCAACCCAAGCCAGGCGGTGTCATCGTGTTCAACGCATCCGTGCCTGTTGCGGATGTTGCGAAGGCATGGAGTGCTACGAGAAAATGCGCGCTTGGCCAGCTCCAACCAGGCACGCAACTGCTGAACGTGACGTCTCAACAAGTGTTACGAAAAACCCCGTCGTCGCGTTTGTTCGGAAACGGACACGACGGCGGCGCGGTGGTCACCCAGGATGCGAAATGGGCTGTCGGTGTCGCTCGTGGTGTCGCGCGTGTCACCTTGTCCGCCGAGGTGGACGACAAAGCACAAAGAGCCGCGTTCCACCTGGTTGGCTCGGAAGAGAGACTTTTTTTTTTTGAGCAGGGTGACGAAAAAAATAAAAACGCCGCTTCCCAAAAAGCAACCAAACCGTCCCCCCTCGCGACGTACTCCGGGTTTCTCGGCGTCCAGAACGGCGAGGTGTACATGCGCGGCGAGGCGAGCGTGGGGGGGGAGGACATGCCAAGGGCGGCGAGGGCCTTGGCCGCAACATTCGCGGCGAAGGTTCTGAGACGGCAAATCAAAAGAAGCTTGACGGATATCAAAGCAGTCGCGGATGAGACTAGTAACGCGAGTAAACACCCGCATAAATAGACCTATGGATATACCTATATGAACTCCAAGCACCCCCTTAGCTAGACATCCTCAGTTCCCCTCGAACTTCGCAACAAACGTAAACTCCTGCGCGCAGTTCGCGAAGAGGTGACCGAACCACTCTTCGCGAAAACCGTTTTCTGCAAACTCGGCTCTCGCGGCTTTCATCTGCGAGCGCCACTCCGAATACCCCTTGCAGAAGTTCTTGAACGTGGTGACTAAATACGCACCTGGCTTTAGGGCTGGCTTTACTGATAATAAAATTTGAGTCACCACCGCCGGCGAGGCGTTCGCGTCGCAGACCAACATGGAGACGTTTTCAATCGGGATGGCGTTACCAGCAATCGCGGCTTCAGCCATCATTTTTATGTGAACGACATTCTTCGGAAACGGGTCCAGGGTTATTAAACCAGGGTCGATCGCCCATACCGTGCCTTTGTGTTCCCCATCAAGCGCAGAATTACCCGCTTCAAGCATCAACAACCGATCTGAAATCCACTGCGTCCACCCGCCGGGCGCGGCGCCGACGTCGACGCAGTGCCAGTCTTTTGTGATTGGAATCCCCGCGCGGTCCGCGGCTTCTTCGAGTTTGAAATACGCGCGGCACATCGGATTTTTATCCGCCCTCGCTTCCTTGACACGCTCGCAGTGCTGCGTCAGGAGGTACTCTAAGGTACACGAGCCTGGTTTCGGTAACGCCGGGTACGGCCGAAGCGTGCTGGGAAGGTTTTCCTGTGGCGTTTCGGTTTCGGTTTTGCAACTCTTTTCTTCATCCCTCGATACTTCCTCGAACTCTATACTTTCCTCTACGAACGACGTAGGCCACACCGTTATGTGCGCCCTGTTTTTAACACACACCACGTCTATGTAGTGCGTAGGGCTGTGCGCGGTGGGTTGGAAGATTTCCAAGTTCACGTCACCGTCACGTTCTAAAGCCGCGTACGTCGCGTCCGCGCACCACTTTGGGAAACACCGAGCCTTGACAAGCATTTGTTTTTTACTCCTTTTGTGTACGTCCCTAAGCAGTTTTGGAATCGCGGCGCGCACTTCCGCCAAGAGGTTTTCTTTAGACGCACCGACCACGGTGACGTACCCCGCGCCTCCGAAATTCGACCTGGGATCGACACCATCAACCCCGACGCAGTACGCGCGCTTCAGCGACGACAGCAAATGGGGATCCGTCGAGAGTCTGCGCATCGTGTTTGCGACGCCGACGGATGCATCGCCATTGCGCGATGACTTCCCTTCTGTTGTCGTATCACAACTCACGAACAAAACGCAGTCCGCCGCCCTGGCTAAGTTAAATCGCCCCGCCTGCACCACGGAGTCCGGACCTAGCAACTCGCGGCACCTCCCCGCGACGCGGTCGGCGAAACCGAGCTCGCACTGCAACGCGAGATGCGGCTTTTCGATTCCTAAAAGTTCGGGACTCGGTACGTGCGGGAACCAGCACGGCGTCGCGCTATGGTCTTTTTCCCTTACTACGTCCCTAGGACACACACCGTATCGTTCGAAGGGCCAGCACTTGGGGCGGAGCTCAGGCGAGTCGTGCGCGTTGTGGCAGTCGGGGCTACAGGACTTTCCTCGAAGGAACAGCTTGCACGCAGGTCTGCCATCGACGCCGGTGGGGTTGCATGTCAGCTCTCGGGGAGCAGGGTGCACAGCGCCGAGGCACGCGAGCACGTGGTCCACGGGGGAAGAGGAGCCGTCGCCGTCGTCCGCCGCGGCGCGCGCGCGGGCCTTCGTCATCGGGTGCGCGTGGAAGTGTTGAGGGTGGGCTGTCGGCGCACCCAAAAACTGTCGGCGACCAAAACAAGCGCCTCGCCGAAAACTTTCGTCGCCTCCGAGGTCGTACTCGACTATGGCTCTATTGGGCAAACAGTCACAGCTAAACTGGATTTACTATGGCTATCGGGCAGTCACAGCTAAACTGGATTTGGCGCAGCATCATCGCGTGTCATCGTCGATTGCCACCTGATGCCACCTGATGCCCTCGTCATTCGCGTCCGCGCTGGCGGTCTCGTCTCGGTCACGACATGTTACGTCGTCTCGCGTGCAACCTCGGCGGTGTCGCGGCCAAATCGGGCCGCGGCGTTTTCGGCGCCGTCCCCGCGGTCGCCGCGCAGCAGCGCAGCGCGGGCGGCCTCATGGTGGTACGTGCACGCCCTTTTCTTCGGCTCATCGGATGCGCGCGCGAGGGTTCTTGGGGGTTGAGGGTTAGAGGGAACCCGGAACCCAACTCAACCCCCGCGTTGCATGACGGGGCTGATGCGAACTAATGCGTGTGACTCGGTCCAACCCAAGACCGCGGTCTCCCTACACGACTGATCGCATGACGTCCGCAAACCCTCGACCTTAAAATGTCTCGATCGGTTCAAGTCAGGATTTTGAGACTGGATCGAAGCGATTTTTTTTTAGTGAACAGCGCGCTGACGCCCTCCTTCCTCTCCCTCCCCTCCCCACCATCAAACAGCACCGCGACACCCCCGACAACAACGACAAGCTAGCGTGGAGTTTCTCCGAGGAGAACATGCCCAAGGTGCACGAGATTTTACAGCGGTACCCGCCCAACTACAAACGCTCCGCCATGATTCCGTTGTTGGACGTGGCGCAGCAACAAAACAAAGGCTTTTTAAGCGTGCAGGTCATGAACGGCATCGCTGAGCTTTTGGAAGTCGCGCCAATCCGCGTGTACGAAGTCGCCACGTTTTATTCAATGTTCAACCGCGTGCCCATGGGCAAGTACCACATCATGGTGTGTGGCACCACGCCTTGCATGTTGAGGGGCAGCAGAGACATCGTGAAAGCGCTTTCCGATCACTTGGGCGTCTCCATGGGCATCGGCCAGAACACCAGCGATGGGATGTTCACGTTAGGCGAGATGGAGTGCATGGGCAGCTGTGTCAACGCGCCGATGATAGCGGTGGCGGATTACTCAAACGGCGTGAACGGGTATTCGTACAACTACTACGAGGACTTGACCCCGGCCGACGCGGTGGCGGTGGTGAAGGTAAGTTATTGGGCCTTTCCGAAATCCCGCATACTGTTTGCCCATACAAGACTGACACTTTCTTTTATTTATTGTAAGGCGCTTAAAGCCGGACAGAAACCGCGCGTCGGGTCGCAGCACAGAGACAAAGCGGAGCCTAAAACGGGACTCACCACGTTAACAGGCGAGCCGTCCGGGCCGTATTGCCGCGACCTGGGGGCGGTCAAGACGGAGCTGGAAGCGGCGGCGGCGGCAGCGGCGGCGGTGGTGGCGGAGGAGAAGAAATGAGGGAGACTCGCGTAGTGTTGTAATGAGTTTAATGCATCATGTATGAGTCGGTGTGTTCCTCGGTGGTACTTTTATAACAGGCCACAGTGGTGCTATGGAGGATTGAGGAAAACTATTTCATGACCGAGGATTGAACTTTTTTAACTTCACTACTCTGCAAGTCACCGGTTGATCCCCATCCTCACCACCGAGCGCGTGGCGCCTATTTTCGCCCGCCCCGCACCCATCGGCACGAACGCCTTCTTCTCCGCCATCCGTTCCTTTTCGGTTTCCAAAGCCTCCCGCGCCGCCGCGAGTTTCAGCTCCTGCGGGTCTTCCAAGTATCGCAAAGGCTTTTGATTGAGAATGAAAAGTGTCAGTCTTGTGTGGGAACACAGTCGTCCGGGATTCGGGAAACGCGCAATACTTACCTTGTTGATCGGCCCGGTGTTTGGTTTCGTGACGTGCCAGGCTTTTTCGGGAGGCGAGCAAATTTCGGCAACCTCCGGTCCTTGCGGGACGTACGCGTACTCGCCGCATACGCCGTGGCCTTTAGATTTTTGCCAGAAAAGTGTCAGTATTGTACGGGCAAACGTGGAGGCGGGATTTGGGAAAGACCCAACACGTACCTTTGGGTCCTCCAAGCGTGGTACCTCGCACCCCAGGGCCTCCTTTCTTGCCAAGCGCGGCCGGCCGGAACGGGTTGCTTTGTTCTTTTTTTTTGCCTCGTTGCCTTCGTTCTTTTTCCAGCTCTCGCGCCGCGTCGTAGTGGTCGCCCGTTTTGTGCGCGAACTCGTTCGCCACGCCGAACTTTGAGTGCGATTCGGAAATAGTCGTCCCGCGCGTGCCGTAGCTCCCTTTCTGGCCAGGTTTCGCGGTGATTCCCCGCGGCGCGCTTTCGTAGTCACCCTTTACCTTCTTCGCGCCATCCCCTCCTCCGGAGGCCGGTAAATGCACAAACGCGCCGCCTAAACTCCCGTCGTAGCTTCCCAACCCGCTGGTTTTGGAGCGCACCGCGGACGCGGGTTTCATGACCGGCTAGTACGATCAACGCCGAAAGGGTCAGGAGGTGTTGACGCGTGCGTACCTCGTGCTCCGCAAACGCATGCGCTCGCGATGGGTGTAGTGCGTATCCTGTCAACGCGTGGACGTCAAGTGTGGGGTGGTAAACTCGCACAGGCGTCCGTGTGGGAAAGAATGGAAAAGCCCCGCACCTGAATGATCCCCGCGCGTTTCGCGTCGCGTCGCGCGGCGCGCTCCTCCGCGCGCATCGCGCCCCGGTACGTTTCCTTTTCGAAGAGGGGCTTGAATTTGTCGAACACGGCTTTGTTGCCTTTGCCGGTTTTCGTACCGGGCGCGAGCATGTTCAGCCCATAGTGCCGCGAGCTTCGCATCGGGTCGCTGTCGTTGTACGGCTCGCCAGCGCTGAGGTACGCGGGGTTGGAAAACGAACCGTACTTTGCGCTGAGTTTGGAGCGACTCATGTTGTGATTTTGGGTAACTGGGTACTGGTGGTCAGGGTAACCACACACTCCGCGTGTATGACACCCCGCACACCGGTCCAGGTGTACGTGTCACCACACACCCTGGCCACGTCGTGTATGGGGCACCGCGGTGGGGTGTCGCCAACCGCGAGCGCGCGCGCCAATGCGGAGAGCACGAAACCAGGCGGTCCAAGGTTTCGTCGCCTCGCCACGCCAAAACGGGAAGTTGATTTTTCGCTATTTTCGGCTTGATTTTGACGAGTTACTTATGCGGGAGGTTCTTGAGTTAATGGCGCCCTTCTCGATCAATCAATCGATGTCACCATCGCCCGGGGCGTCACAGCTTCGCGCGAACGCACGCACATCGCGCGCGTGTCGTCTGCGAAGTTTGCGAAGAGTTGGAGTCGACGTCGCGACAAGCAAGGCGACGATCGATCGCGTTTCACGGATCGCGCGACTTCAGAGGGGAAGCGCGTTTCGAGAGCTTCCCATCGCGAGTCGTGAAAAAAACACCCGTGTTTTCGTCGAGCGCGGGATTCGACGATGTTGCGTCTCACGCGCGGCACCGTTTTGTTGGCGATCGCCGCGTTGTGCGCCGCGCTCGTCGGGGTGCAAGGTACGTGCGAAACGAGTTAGAGGGGAACAGCACGATCGCGCGCTCGAGCGCGTCAACCGAGACGTGCACGTCGTTGCCCGCCTTTCTTTTTTCGCACGCATTTTCCCGCCGGAGAGACACGAATCCGAGAATCCACTTACTGACCCTCACCCTTCTTTCACGCAAACAGCCGGTTGCGATTACCACACCAACTGCGCGTCGTGCGTCGCGGACACCACGTGCGGATGGTACGTGCAAAGTCGAGGACCCGATCGAGCGCCCGTTCGCGTGTCGTGCCCGCACACGGGGGCCACCAATCGACCGCAATCGACGCGCCATTTTGAAAAAGACACCGCTGCTGGTTTCTTTTGCTGCAGCGCAGAGTGTTTTTTTCCAACTCTTTTTTCATTCTCGAGACCCACGAAACTCACCGCCCCCCCCCCCTTCCGTTCGCGGAATCGACCTCGTCTCACACCACCACTCCAGGTGCGGCAACGACCCGTTCAGCGCGGGCGGGTACGGCAGCACGAACCAGGGCGACCACGTCGAGGGGAACCCGTTTTCACCGAGCGCGTACATGGTCGGCGGGATCGGCAAGGTGAAACTTCTCGGGGTTTCATCCGCGGTGACCGTAACCGGCGAACCCGCCCAGAACATGCTCCTCGTCGGCCAGAACACGCAGTTCACGAAGCAGTTCCGGGGTTATTCTAGTTATGACACCAACGGTGACCCTGCGGGCAAGAACCCGTTCAAGCTGGTCGTCAGCGTGGGAGGCGTCGAGTACACGCATCTCGTGCACCGGGTGTATTCCGACACCCTGTTGGAAGTCGAAACGCACAAAGTCGACATCACTTCGTTCATTCCCTTCTCCCTGGGTACACCCAGGGGTACCGGCGCGCTTTCATATGGCCCCTCATCCTCCGAGGTTATTCTTCCAAACTCTGCGAGTAAAGAACAACTCACGGTGGTGTGCACCGCCGGGAACGACTTACCAACCTCGCCGACGCCGGGCGCCGGGTGCAAGTTCACGAAGGAGCTGAAGGTTGGTTATTGGCTGGTGCTTGACTTTCTTGACCCGCCAGTCACCAGGGTCATCACTTCCATCAAGTCCGACACCGAGCTCACCGTGGATGCTGACTTTACGTTGCGCAACGCAACGACGCAAGCCGGGTCCGATAACTCGGTGGCGCTATCGCACTCCGGCGACGCGCTCGCGCTCGCGAACCAGTGGACCTTCGTGGCGTGCCCTCCCCGTGTTGGTAAGCGAGGCGTCGGTCTTGGGGTGATTGAATCCCACCACGACCAGACCACCGATTTCAAGGAATCGGGGGCCATCGCGACGCAACGAACGGACGCGTCCCTGACGCGCGCCTCGGGCGCGGCTACGCTGAAGAAGCACCGCATCGTCGGAAGAGGAACCCGGTTCGAATCCCAGTTCGGCGTGGAGACGCACTGGGTGAAAACGCAAACGGGCGGGTACTTCGGGCAAGGCCCGTGGCTTACCGTACAAATCAACGGCGACTGGGAGACGGTTCGGGTTGATGCCCTGGCCACCTCGGGTACCTACGCCGAGTACGTGTTGACCCTTGAAAACTCGTTCAGCGAGCCGCTGTTAAAAGCCACGCACTTCCACTGGTACACGCTGTTGACCCAGGGGTACGGCAAAGTGCGGTCGTACGGCAAAAGGGTGGTATCAAACTCGTGGTCGAACGTGGAGTTTTCTCTTCCCGGTAACGCTGGGATCGGCCGAACCGAGGGGGTTTTCGGGAACACGCGGTTCCTGACGCAGCTCAGAACCGGGTTCACCATAACGGCGTGTGGCCAGACCCGGATGGTGAACTCGATTCAAAGCGACGTGGAGATGACCATCGACCGGCCGTTTACGCTTGGAAACAGGGAGTTTCTGCCCGGCACGGGGTCGACGGCTACCAGCGATGACCTTTATGTCAGAGGCTTGACCCGTTTAATGCCCCTGTGGCCCAGGGGCGTGACCGTGCAACTCGTCGTCACCAGTGTCGTCCCCACGCCAAAGTACAAGTACCACGTGTGGTGGAAAACGTTCAAGCACACGGACGACGGCGACGACAACGCCGCTGATGATTCCTGCACCGAAACCGACATCACCACCGGCGTGGATTGCGGCCTCACCATGAAACACGACGAGTGGAAACAACTGGAGGATAAGGAACTCCAGAAAGAGTTTGGCGTGTACGTCAAGTGGAACAAGTGCGCGATGGGCGTTTGCGCCTCCGACAGCAACACCGTGCGATTCGCCAAGTTCGACCAGTGGAAAATCCACGTCGCGGATATCGAAAACTGCGAGTACTGGATCAGCACGGAGGGCGAGCGGTTTATTACGGATGACAACGCGAACCCGCCTGTTTGTTACAACTACGGCAAGTGTTTGCCTATCACCACGGACGCGACTACCGTGGCGGAAGCGCAAAGGCGCCCTCAGCTCACCGCGCCGGGTCTCGTTACCTACGACCTCAGCGCTTTTAAGCTAATGGCGTCCCAAGACCCGAGCGACGGTAACAGGAACGCGGAGTTCACTCACGACGTCACGCCTGGTGATATTATTCGCATCCTGGTTGGCGGCACGGGCGACCCCACGGCCTGGAAAGACATTCGAGTCACGCGAGTGCTTTCAAACACCGAGCTCATCACCGACTACGCCGTCGCCATTTCTGGTAGCGCCAACTATCGCGTCCTGAAGTGCGCCGCCGGTCGCCGGTTAGGCGACGACCACGACGAGCGCGACGACTCCACGCTTGCCTATGCCAACGAAAGAGGCCTCGGCCCCGACGAACACGCTTCCGCGTACCTTCCCCACCCCGAGCTGTCACACTACAGCACGTGGTCGTACAAGTACTGCGAAATCGACCCGGGGTGTTGCGGGTTCCGAGTGTCGTCCGTGGTGCAGCCGCAGCAGTTTGGGTATTACTTTGTGAAGCCCGATCATTCGAACTACAACTTAAGAATCGCGGTGCACACGGTGAACGACAACCTGGATTTGTACACGCGAAGGGACGACGACGGCGGCGGACGGCCGGACACGACGAACTACCACCTCACAAGTGTCCGGGAATCAGTGCCGTGGGCCATCGACGAGGACGAGTACGACTTCGCGTGCGTGGTGTCGACGCTGAAAGAGTCCATTTTGGGCAGAGACGCGTGGAACTCGAGCGTCGTCGTCGCCTCTGACGAAGACGCCTACCACAGCGCCCTAGGCCGCTGGACGCAAGCCTCCGGCCGACCGAACTGCGAGAAGTGGGTGGTCGGCGTGATGGGGGATAACCGGTACCCGCAAACCGTCGGCGCGAGCGAGTACAGCGCCAGGTACGTATTGGGCCTTTCCCAAATCCCGACACTGTTTTATATCTAACGCTGGTGACTGTTTGTCCATACGTCGCGATATACCAGATTGACACTTTTCTTGTACAAGCACAGGTTCTACATCGAGTTCAACTTCCCCGATTTTTCGTGCGAAGACTCGAGCGAACCCGCAACCGACGTCGGCGGTTTCGCGGGCGCCAGCCACAAGAACAAGTGCATCCAGAACAACCTAAGGTTCGTTCGCGACGCGGATGTCGTTTTAAACGAAGCTGACAGCCCAAGATGGGTTATTAGATTAACGGAAACCAAGAAGCGCGAAAACGGCCGGTTTGTGAAGTGGCGGGACGCCGGCGGTCCGTCCTACCCGAACGCACAGGTACGTGTTGCGCGTTTCCCAAATCCAGGACGACTGTTTTATCTCTCAGCTGGTGACTGTTTGTCCATACATCGCGATATACTCGTACCAGAAGGGACTATTACCTCTGCCCATACAAGACTGTTTGCCCATACAAGACGTTAACCACTTTTCGTTCACAATCACAGCGCTCGGGCGCGGTTTGGTGGCACCGGAAAGTGCACGTCTGGGACGGTTTCGAAACCAACTTTGTGTTCCAAATCACGGACCCGAGCCAGTGCGGGGGGGAGGACAAGATCTGCGACGGCGGCGACGGGTTCGCGTTTGTTATTACGAACGACGACCGACAGGAGGGCGCGACGAGCCTGGACTCGAACGAAGGTTGGGACTGCGACACCACCGAAACCTGCGACGGCACCAAAGGCTTGATCGGGTGCCCCGCCGACGGCTTGGGGTACGCCAACTCCAAGAAGAGCAACACCGTGAACTACTACGGCGAGTGGCAGGAGTGTACGCACGGGTTAAGGAAAGCCCTCGCGGTGGAGTTTGATACGTTTTACAACGTCGAACGAAGGGACCCGAAGCAAGGCAAACAGCACTGGTGGATCAACGCCACGGAGTACGTGTCCTACAACGATAACCACCTCGGGGTGTTCATGACCACGGAGCCGCGGTACGCGCACCAGCCCTGGGGGGCGTCTCAGCCCGAGCTCAAAGCGCTGCACTCGGACGACGAGAACGGCGCGCACTTCGGGAGCACGCCTTCGGTACCCACGATGGCGGATTTCCAGGAACACACGGTGAAGATTCGATACACGAGAGGGTTCACCACTGAGAAACAAGGGAGTGGGAAAATCTCAACCACGGACATCGTCACCGCCGACGCCGATCGCCGGAGGTTACAGGGCAACCAGGTACGGCCTTGCGCGTTTCCCAAATCCGACACACACTGTTTTATCTCTCAGCCGGTGACTGTTCGGACCGATTACTCTGACTGTTCAGACCGAAGCTGGTGACTGTTTGTCCATACATCGTCCAATACACGTCCAATACAGCGCCCAACACGCGACGTTAACCACTTTTCGTTCCCAATCACCAGCTCACAAAGTTCAAAACCGAGCTGCGAACCGGGTTTGAGTTTGGGTACGCGTCACGAGTTAAGGCTAACGTCAAGGTGAAGCTCAACCGCGACATAACCTGCGTGGATCCGGAAACGCCGTTCGCGTTCCAAGCCTGCCGGTGAGTATTTCCCAATCACCACATTCCGAAGACTGATTTCCCATACGAGACTGACACTTTCTTTTTTATCGTGCCAGGCAATCGCCACCCGTCGCGACGACCGGGTTCGGCGACGACGGCGAAGCCAGCAGGGTGGTGAAAGTCATCGACGACGACGAAGGTACGTGTTGTGTTGCATTTCCCAAATCCAACGACTGTTTACGGACCCTCTTTGACTGTTTACAGTGCACTACTAGTAACATTTACCAGTACTGGCAACTGCTACATACGTCACATGTGCACTGTTTTACCGAAGCTGGTGACTGTTTGTCCATACATCGCTCAATACAGTACACCCATACGTCGCCCAACACACGACTGACCCTTTGTTGTCCTCATCGGAAGCCAACTTGGAGGACACGGAAACTTCGGGCGCGACGAACGAGGAAACCGAGGTTCGGATCACGTACATGCCCGCGTTTAACCCGAAACAAGATTCGGACGCGGAGTACAACATCCTGAAAGAGTTCCCGGGGGAGATCCAGGTGTTTCTGGATGACATGGACCGGTGCGTCATCAGTTTCTTTTTCCCGTGTGGCGAGACTGTTTGCCAGCTTTGGAAGACTGTTTGCCCGTCCGTACAGTCTCCGACTACTCCCCTTTTACTACTCCCCTTTGAGAAAGGGAGTACTACCCTTGCTCCTACCCTTACTCCTACCCGTTCTGTTGACTTCGAAGCAAGGACCTCCGGTACGGTACTAACCGTTACTAACCACCCCTGACCCCACTTTTCCCTGACTGTTTGCGCCTTGACACAGGTACGTGTTCCAAGTCGCCGTGGAGGACCGGGACATGGCGAAGATTTTGGACACCGATGGGAACGCGTACATCGGGTTCACCGCGAGTACGGGGAGCAAGGGGTTCGCGAAGGTGGGGTACGACCCGGAAGAGGTGCACGAAACGCACGACATCCTGGCGTGGAACTACTGCAACAACCCGGGGTGCGTGCCGTACTAAATGCGGGAGGTGTTTACGTGACGAATACGTTGAAGTATTCTTACTTAATTGAGGTGTTGAGAGGAATGAGGTGATGATTATTCGAAATACCGACGGGAGACGGCGATCTTCCACTGTGCATACTGAAATTATGATTATACGATTATCTCGAGTTAAACGTCTTTCGTGCTCGTATCTCTTTCTCTCTTCTGTCTCTCGTATGGTGCTCTCGTATGGTCCTCTCATCACACACAGTGCCCCAAAACTACCTTTCTCGTTTCCAGTCCTTCCATCACCCGCACTACCCCAAAACACACGCCGCGACCGCCGCGGCTGCGAAGCACGCAACGCGCGTTGGCGTGAAATCGAAACGCGTCCCCTTCGAAACCGCCTGATTGAAAAAAAAAGAAGTCAGTCTTGTATGGGCATTCAGGGAGGCGGAGCGTGGTGATTGGGAAAGCCCCGCACCTGCCTCCGCGCGTTCGCGGGGTCGCCACCCACGGTGACCGATTCGGTCGCGTCTCGCGCGCCGACGCGTAAGCCCAGCGTGTCCGCCTTTACGTCCGTCACCGTCGCCTGTTCGGGGTGGTAATACGCTTTCACGGAAGAAACCGCGGGTTGTAAGTTTGCCACGCCGAAGCGTTTCGCGGCGTCGAAGGTGACGCACGTTTCCTCGTCAGTCACGTCTTCCAAGTAGAAAGTAACCAGCCGGTCGTCAGCGTCAACCCGTCGCGCTAACCCGGCGCCGACCAGTCGGATTGAATCAAGAGAATCGACAGTAGCCGCGAAACCGGTGAACAACCCGACCTCGAGTAACACCATTCCTTGTGAGTTTTGTGTTACACCGTCCGCGCGTTTAGTACACGCGGTGATTTCAACGGTATCCACGTCCTCGGCGAGAACCTCGCCGGCAATAACGCTTGCGGCCAAGAGTTTTCGTCGCGAGAAGAATCGTCTCTTCTTGCTATCGGCCACGACCGCCTTCGCGGTTACAATCAAGTCGTACGCCACAGACGACGGGTCTTGCACAAGGTTGTAGGTCACGGAAAGCTGCGCCAGCGCGGTGCCGGCGCCGGTGACGGTGAGCTTCAACTCGGTTGTGTTTCCTACATCGACTCGCTGTAATACGTCGAAGGTATCGCTCGTGACGCTTTCTACAAAAGAATCGAGGCCAAAACCGTTTGGCTCGACGGTTACGTCGAGACTAAATTCGGTACCTAGCGTCGCGGACGCGAAGCGCGACAGCGCTTCCAAGCCGACCACCGTGTCCTGTGTGGACCGGAATCCCCCGTTCGCGTTGCGTCGCAACATCAGCCACCGCGCGCCTTGGTAGGCGGTTTCCAAATCCCCGGCCTCCACGAACGCGATGGTGGCGTACCCGGTGGCTTCTACTTGGGTCGAGGTCTCTTTGCCGACTCGAGTACCCGAAAATTCAGCGGAAGATAATTCGCCGATGTTGGAACCGCCGGCGACGCCTCCCCAGTGTTTCGTGCCATCCGCGTTTTCCACGCCCATGCTTTGCAAATTCTCGCGCGCGCTTTCAGCGGCGTCGCATCCTTGATTCACAACCAAACACGCGTTGGTCAACGCCCGCGCCGCGATTGCCACGACGTAGGCGTTACCGTTTACTGTGTCCATACTTTGCGAGACGTACGCAATCGCCCTACCCACGTTCAATGAACTTCTGCCTCCGTCCACCATGGCGAGCAAGCAATACGCCGCCAAACCCACTCCAGCACCCGATGCACCGGTCATCTCGGTGTGTATCGGGGGCGACGGATCCGTGAAGGACCCGTTTGGGTTTTGCTGGGACGCGAGGAACGCGGCGGCGGTGGTGAGGATTGTTTCGTCTGTGCGTGTAAAGAAAAGTGTCAGTCTTCCCGTGACTTGTATGAGTAAACAGTCTTGGGATTCGGGCCGAACAGTCGGAGTAATCGGGCCGAGCAGTCTACTTGTGATGCATCACGCAGTTGCACTCGAGCAGTCAAAAAGGGGCAGTAAACAGTGCGCCTGAATTTGGAAAAAGCCCAAGGCCGTACCTGGCGAAAAGTCCAACTCGGCCACGGCCTCGGCGTTGGCGAACGTTCGTAACACGAACGCGGTGAGCCAAACGCTTCCTGGATTTTTACCCCCGTCGTACTCGCGCTCGCCGAACGCGGAAAACGCGCCGCTCTCGTGGCGGTACGTCAGCTGGCGCTGGTACCCGACGTTGACGTTTCTCGACGCTTTCTCGGAAATTTCTCGAGTTGTTTTTTGCGAAATCGAAAGGTACTTCATCGCCGCCGCGTTGGGCGCCAGCGTGATCATGTTCTGCTCGCCGCACCCGAAGGGCATCTGCACGAGCTTTTCCAGACCGGACAACGACGGGCCCATCACGTCGCCTATTAACGTGAACGTGGCGATGACCGATCCGGGGACGATTCGGGATGCGTCGGGGAGGTCGGCGAGTAGGGAAACGATTGACGCGTTTTCGCCGTCCGTTCGCCGCACAACCGCGTTCACGGTGCTGACCTTTGGGAACCCTTCCGGGACGATTTTCAGGGTCTTCACGACCGCGTCGCTCACCGTGTTTGTGGTCCCGAAAATGCCAACATCGATGTCGCCCAATTTTTTCGGGCGGATTGAGAAATTCGTGGACCCGGAGGACTTGGCCGGAACGGTGACTTGAACAGAACCTGATGACGAAACTAACTCAAAGTTCGAATCGTTCGCGACAACACCGACGTTCGCGGTGACTGGAAAGTTCAAATCGTTGAACACCCCCACCCGCACGGTGACCATCTCGCCGCGTACCGCGGAGTACGGCAAAAACGGCCGGACGAAAAACGGTTTCGAAACGGTCAACACGCTTGCGTCCGCAAGCTCATCAGCGACCCCTGATACCAATAAAAGAAAGTGTCAGTCTTGTATGGGCAAACAGGGAGGCGGGATTTGGGAAAGGGATTACGTACCGATGCCCAAAGAAGGGTGGCTTGAAAACGCGCGGAACCGCCAGCGCGTGATCGTGTCCGGCGCCCGTAAGTCGTCCAGTTGACCGATGCCAGTGCTGTTGTCAGTATCAACGGATCGCCATACCCAGGTTTCGGGGAAAAAACGCCGGGTTTGGATGGTTTCAGTGGGCGAAGAATCAGAGTCGTCGGCGTCAGCACTCAAGGCACTCGCACCCGCCGTGTCAGTTTCCGCGACGTTCGATTTGAACGCCATCTCCGGCGCCGCCAACGGCATCGCCATCATCATTTCATCCTCGATCATCCCGCCAAACCCATTCGGCACGCAGGTGTTGGTTTTCATGGCCGTCACTAGTAAAACTTGCGTAGCGTCGATGTCCGCGGGCGGGTAGCACTGCACGCCGCCGGACATTTGGCTCATTGGGTCGAACGTAGTGTCGCCGTCAGTTTCTGAAACTCCCAAAGTTGCAGCAGCCGCTTGCGAAACCTTGGAAGCGCTCATGGCGCTTTGCGTGCCCTTGCTTTGCAAAATCACGGAAACGTCGTGCGCCAGCAGGTACACGCGTGACCCCGGGGCGGTGGTAGTTGCGGTTAGCGAAACCCCGGAGCCCGGGGTGGTTTCTGAGACGTCCAGGGAAAGCGTGACGTTCTGAGGAAGACCGCGTTGGTTGTTCGCGGCGGTGGTCGTCACCCCGATCGGCTTCGCACACGCCACGACATTTACCGATTCACCGCCGTTTCCGTCGCTCCCGACGTACACTACTAGCTGTGCGCTTTGCATTGTATTCGTGGTGGTGAACGTTACCAAGCCGTCCCTAGCGACTTGGCCTGATACCAAAACCCCGACGCCGTTGCTCAGCACGGCGTAGTCGAAGAACCCCCCGGGCGGGTCGAAACTCGAACGGACCGTGGCGCTTATCGAAACACCAACCCCGACTCGCTCGAGCGGCGCTCCGTGAATCGTGACGTGCGCGTTGATAACACCGCTAGGCGTTGCGATTGAGCCCCAGTGGCTTGCCGACGGTACCGCATCAGGAAGAACAGCCGCGGCGGCGTTCAACGCGGACGCGGCGTTCTTCGCGCCGGCCGCGCTGGAGTCGAAAACAACCTCGCCGCTAGACAAACAGCACGACCCTGAACGCCACTGATACGCGTCAGATACGAGGCAGCAGGACGGGGTGTCCGTTGGGATGGTGACGTAGAACTTTTTCTGACCTTGATCAGACGAAGTCAAGGTTATCGCAATCGGCGAGTTCGCGCCGGAAACGGTGTCGCCATTTTTCTTGTAGAACTTTGACGACACCGAAAAAGTTCCAGTCACCCGGGCGTCCGAAAAGCTCTCCGCGTTGAACAAGCACTCACTCTGCGTGCCTGGTTTGAACACTGAAGGACACGTGATGTGCACGTCATACGTTCGGAACCGGGGAAGCGCGGTGGCCGTGCCGTTTTGCATTTCCCCCGTCGCGGCGGATTTCACGCTCGCTTCGACTAAAATCGCGGGACCGCCGAGTTGGCCCCACCCGCCCCAGCCGTAATCTACGTTCGCGTCGCTCAAATCAACCGAAAAATCAGTCACGCCACCTTGACTCAACACGAAGGGCGGTATTTCCTTGAGCAGTGTGTATTCAGAGTTAGTGCTGCTTGAAGTTCCGGAACCTTGGTCCGGCGCGGCCATCTTCATCTCTGGCATGGCCATCCTCCCCATCATCCCGCCGCCAATCACCCCGACTCCAAACCCGCCGCCGAACCCGCGGCTTCGTTTCTGCCACACCGAAACCGCAACCTCGCCGCCAACCCGCGGGCCGTGAGTGTACGTCGCCTTTACCGTTCCGTCGACCTTGTCGATACCCCGAAACACGGAATCCGAATCCAAAACCACGTCCACTTCGAACGTGGGGAGGACGTACTTCTCCATTGTGAAGGGAAGCGGGTTTGCGGTCACGGAGTCGGCGTCGGTCCCGCCGCCGGTGGTCTCGACAAAGCTGGCTTCGATTTGCCACGTCCCGAGGGGCGGTTCCGTGGACGTGGCCATCTGCGCGGTGGCGACGCCGAACAAGTCGGTTGTCGCCACCACGCGCCGCGCCACGAACGTCCGTGGTTGGAAAAGAAAAGGGTCAGTCTTGAGTCTATGGGTGTACTGTATGAGCAAACAGTGTACTTGTGATGTATGTAGTTGTACAGTTGCCAGTAAATGGTGCTAGTGGTGTAGTCAAAGAGGGGCAGTAAACAGTGTGCCTGGATTTGGGAAATACAACAAGCACGTACCTGCGGGTCTCGAAACGTAAACGTGACGACTCCCGTTTTCGGCGCGTAATCGTTCGCCGTGAACGCCAACGCGCGGGCGTTGACGTCCTGCCCTGGTTTGTACGCGGGCTTGTCGGTTTCTGTGACTAACGTTATTGTATCAACGTTTGCGCCAACAGTAATTATTGATGACACACTCAGCTCAGGGCTCGCCAACACTTTCACGTCGTGCTCGGCGATGGGCGCGGACATCGTGGACGGCGCCGCGGAGGAGGCGAACAGTCGCAACTTGTATCTCGCGTTGGTCACGTCGGCGGACGCGGGTACGGTTAACAACACGGTCTGCGCGTCGCCGTTCGCCGCGACCGCGGTCGCGGAGGCGACGGTGGATGGTGTGTCACGGGTTGTTACGTCCGCCAGCACCACGGTTAACCCGTTCGCGCCGACCGTGCCGTGCACGCGCACGGAAACGGAGCTACCCGCGGTGAACTCCGCGGGTGCCAAAACAAGAGGCGTGGAAGCGGCTGAAACGACGCTCAGGCAACTCGCCAGCACCGCGAGCGCCACGGGAAGGAGCCGGAGGGACACGTTGTGGCGCACTCCAGACGACAGTACCATGGTATCTTTCGGAGGCACACACGGGCGTGTTGCGCGTCAAGAAGTGCCCACGAAGAAAGCAGAGGGAGCCCTCGAGCTAAGACCACGACATTCGCCTCGGGCGTGACGATAAAAAAAAAACGATGACTCAGCAAATTATTGTTACCTCTTCTCTGTTTAATATTGAAAACGTACGTAGTCTCTCCTGTTACCCTTTACGTGCTTTTCCCTTTGATTTCCCCGCAGTCCTGGATGATCACGTTCTGCAGGGGCTGCCCCGTGTACGTCCCGCACCGCATTTCAATCCAACGCACGTGCTCCATGCCTTTTGTGACGCGGCCGAAAACGACGTGTCGCCCGTCGAGCCATTTGGTTTTCGCGAAGGTTAAAAAGAACTGGCTTCCGTTGGTGTGCGGCCCGCTGTTGGCCATGGATAGCAAACCGCCTTTACTGTGCTTCACGTGCCCGTCATCCGGCCACTCGTCGTCGAAGCACCTGCCGTAAATCGACTCCCCACCGCTCCCGTCGTTCTGGATGTGGTCGCCCCCCTGAATCATGAACCCGGGAATGATGCGATGAAGCTTGACGCCTTTGATTGTGAACGAAAAGTGTCAGTCTTGTGTAGGCAAGCAGTCGTCCGGGATTTGGTGAAAGGCCAACACGTACCTTTGTAGTGCATGTTCCGCCCTTTTATGCTCCCTTCGCCTTTTTCGCCCGTACAGAAGCACCGGAAGTTCTCCGTCGTCACCGGGTGTGTTTTCGTGAACAGCTCTATTTCCACCCGCCCAATTAGCTCGTCCTTGAACCGGTCCACGACGCCGATGTCCAGGAACACCGTGACATTTTCCTTGTGCCCCACGCAATCCGCCAGCGGGATTTCTTTTTTCGACGAAAGCGTCAGCTGTTTTTGGAAACGAAAACGGTCAGTCTCTTGCGTCTTGCGTGTAGGTTTGTGCCCCACGTTGCCTGTACTGGTAAACGTAATGTAACGTAGTGCATCCGCAAGTGCGGGCACATACATCACGAGTAGTGCACGGAGAGACAGGCGCGGTAAACAGTGTGTCGGGATTTGGGAAACACAAACGCGCACCTGCGAAACCTTCATGTACACCAAACTCACCACGAACACGAATCCCATCACGCTTAGCCAGATGATGAATGGCGACGCGCCGGTGGCTGGGTTTGTTTTTTGGGTGATTGGGTGGTGAGTGAGGAATTAGTGTGGGGAGAAGGGTCAGTTGTCCATACACGACGTATGTGTTGGCGTTGGAAGGCCGGAGACACACCGTGCGTCTCCTTGTCCACTGATTAGACGGTCCTTCCGTGGCCGACGGAAAACCTTTCGGAAGAACCCTTTCGTCGCCTCAACCGATCGAATCGGATTCGCGACGTGAACCAACAAAGCACGTACCTCGCTCGATGGACCGCGTGAAATCCACGAACGCGTTGTGCGGGACATCGAGGAAGATGTGAATGAGCTTGCGAATCGTGTCTTGCTTCGGCGGGGAAGACATGGCTCGATCTGCGACACGTTCTCGACGTGCGCGGAGGGGAGTGTCGGCAAACCTCTCGAAAACCCGAAGAGGCCAATCCTTTTGTCGTCGTACTGCCGCTGGTAGTTTAAACTTTCTTCAACGGTCGAGTTTCCCGGAACGATTTGTTCCCCTCGCGGCCTGTGACTCATCGCGCAGTGTCCTGGCGCGCGGAGTGAGGTTGTGCCGCGACACGCACGGTTGTGTGGTACCCACGTCGAGTGGTGAGCGTCGAGACGTTCTCCTTGAAGGTTCCGTGTGCATACCTCGCACTCTGTCGGTGTTTCCGTCTCGACGGACTGTTTTGCATTTCTCGTTTTCGAGATTCCGGCACACGTCGTTTACACAGACATGATGCGCCCGCACGGCGAGCCCGCGCGCACGCGCGACGCGCTGGCGGTGCGCAACGCAGCGCAAGCCAGGTTCCACAAAACAAGCACGTTGGATGCGAAGGAACGGGAGGCTACTTTTTTACGACGAGAGGTGGAGAGGGTCACCGGGGAAAGAGACGCGCTGACGCTTGTTGCGAACGGGGACAAGGCGTACATCCGAAGACTGGAGCACAAGATGGCGAGCTCGGGCGAGCTGAGCACTGCGGAGCGGTGCGCGCAGTTGAGAACACGGGTTTCCAAGTTGAAACAGGACCTGGCCACCGCGAACGCGGACAAAGAAGGGTTCCAGAAGGAACTGGAAGCGGCGACGCGGGACAAAGCGAGCCTTTCGCACGCCCTGGAACTGCGCGCGGCGGATCTGTCTAGCGAAGCGGGCGAGGACGTGCCGAGTCGTCTGCTATACGCCGTGGCGAAGGGACGTGAGGAGTCCGTGAGCTTAGCAGTACAACTGAGTGAAAAAAACACCATCTTGGAGCGCACCATGAGTGCGGTTAAAACGCTCCAGGAGCGTTTAGAAAATGCAGAGCTTGACGTGAAAAACGCGGTTGAAGACAGCGCGGCGGCGCACGCCAACGCGCTGCACGCGGACGCGCGCGCATCCGAGGCTCGACGGGATGCCGAGAGGGTGGTGGAGCAGGCGCATGCGGAAAGCGCCAGGGCTAGCGCCCTTGCGGATGAAGCCTTGGCGGATGCAGAGGCGGTGGGCGCGGAGTTGCGAAGAGAGCGCCAACGAGGGGAGACGCTGCGAAGGTGCGTGTTGTGTTTCACCAAATCCCGGACGACTGTTTTACCGAAGCTGGTGACTGTTTGTCCATACATCGCGATACACAAGACTGACACTTTTTTTTTACAACTGAAGGGCGGTTGACGAAGCGGAGGACGCCACTACCAAAGACTTGGAGAAAATGCGACACGAAATGCAGCTCGCCACGGAGGCTACCGAACGGGAGGCGCTGGAAGCGACGGAAGATGCGGTGCGTGCGAAAGAGCGAGCGGAGGCAAGAGTGTGTCAATTAGAAACCGAGCTCGCGAGTTGCCGGAACCGTTTGGAACACGAATCGGACGGGCGAGCAAGGGACGCGGAGCACAACGCGCAAACGGTGATGGATCTTCAGCGCACGCTTGAATCCACGAAAACACACGCCAGCGCGCTTGAAGAGGAGTGCGGTAACTTGACCGCACAGATTGAAGCGTTCGCGGTGGTTAATGCGAGGCTTCAAGACGCGGCGACTAGCGCGCAAGCCAGGGTGGACGCCGAGCGCGCGAAGACGACCAACCTCACGGCGCAGGTTAAAACCCTGGAGTCCACTACTAAGGTTTTCAAACAGAGCAACAGCCATAACGAGCAGGAGCTGAAACAACGGTTGAAGCGCGCGCTCGAGGAGCTCGCCAGCACGATCGCGGAGAAAGACGAAACCAAGCTGGCGCTGAGAGAGACGCTGGCGAAGTGCGCTTCGGCGATGGCGAAGGTGAGGAACTTTCCCAATCACCACATTCGGCCTCCCTGATTGCGCATACAGTACAAGACTGACATTTCTTTTTTTTACACTCAGGGCGAGCGCGCGGTGACGGCGGAGCGCGCGGCGCGGGCGACGGTTGAGTCACTTGAGCGGGGCAAGAGGGCGTTACAGGAAACCATGGCCGGCCAACTAGACAGCGTGAAGGCGCAGCTCACGCGGCAGCGCGAACAGAACAACGCCCTGGAAACCGCGGTGCGCCGGCGGGACCGGGACGCGGAACAGTTGCGGGAAATGGTGCAACAAAAAGTTGCCGATGGTGCAGACGGACCAGCGTGATGCGGAGGCGAGGACTTAGTTTTGAAAATAAAATGAAAAACATCGACGTCTCAATTTCACACAAAGTCATAAAACCGCTCGTCCTCGAAAGTCCGGTACTCCAACTCGTCGTGGTAATCGAACTGTTCCCATTTATTCGGGTCACGCGTTGCACCTCCCAGCGTGTTTGTTGATCGCGTGTCCACATCCCCGGCGCATCCATTCGCGCCCGGGGCGCACCGAGTGCCGAGATGCACAACCTCGCCGTCGTGAAAACACCCGTCCAAAGAAATCCCCGGCGAAAACGAAACGGCGCCGCCGCTACCGATCGCGGCGCCGTCCAGGCCCACAGCAGGAGCTTTGCCGACCACAGTCTGCCTTGAAACAAACAAAGGACGCCTATAGTTCGCATCGCCACACGAAATAGTCACACTCGCTTTCGACGGTCGGACGGAAAACGTATCGCCTGCGCCGGAGTCGCCAAAAAGGTGAGCGTCCCCGGCCGCGACGAGCGACAAGACCTGGTCGTTCGCGACTGAAAGCGCGGTATCGCTCTCCGAGCCGTAGGACCCACCACTCGCCAAAACCGTGTCTCCATTCACCCAGGATCCGAACCGCGACGCGTGTTCTCCTGCATAACGTGTCTTGCCACTCCGCGATCCTGTTTCCTGTGCGCCAAACGCGCCGAAACGTGTCGCGCCGCGCCTTTCGTGTCCGTGCTTGTTGTTTTGAAAATACACGCCACTCGTCTCGTCCGCGTCGCGTTGTGACTGTTTGCCCATATAAGACTCAAAAAACGCCCCCCGAAGCCCCGCAGCGAATGCGCTTTGTAGGTTCGGGAATGGGTTGGATGGCGTACCGGTTACTGAGTTAAAATCGACGTAGCTACCCAGGGGGGATACGTGCACGTCGCAGTACAGAAACGCGGCGAACTGTTGCGAAAAAGTTATCCCGTCGTTCGACACGGCAACCGCGGCGAAGAAACAGGGCGCGCCGAGGTCGTGTCCAAGCACCGGGGGAAAGCTCGCGGAGGAGAAGAGTGCCGAAACGGTTTCCGTAACGCCTGAAACCCCGGCAGGCCCAACCCCGGGACGTATCCTACCCGAAATTCCCAACCTCGGCGGAGATAAACAGCTCATCGTGTTTTCGTCCACAACCGTTCCCGGGCGAATAATTCGCGCCAAACCTATTCCCGAGTCGTTCCCGAAAAAAAATGCGCACTTCGTGGTGAGGTGGTTTTTAACGAAATCGGTACCTTTTATGGTAAGCAAGGTGTTGCCACTCAAAGGACCTCGCGCGGTGACTCCTTTTCCAACTAACCCATTGTTGGCCTGATTACTACTACAGGCGGTTTTCAGCAGCAGCGCCCCGAACCGTTCCACGTCCGCGCCGTCGCCGCTTTCCCAGAACCCGCCGTCGCTGTTCAGTGTCGGTTTCTTGTCCGTGTACGTAAAACCAACTCGCGCCGCGTTGGCGTATGCGTCGGTATCAACGGTGTTGCCGTGATCGTTGGAAACCGCGATGGAACAGTTGCGACCTGTAGTTATGTTTTGAGTAGAATTTAACAACCCCGGCCACGGCGGAGACATGCAAGCGACCGTCGCGTAGTCGATCCACCTCGACGTCGCGAGGAAGGTCTCGCGACCATGGAACAAACCATTTATCAACGCGTCATCGGTCGACAGGTTACCCGCCACACCGGTGGCTTCCTCGCGTCGCAAAGAGGAATCGAACCAGCGCGCGTCGTGGTTTGAAGAAGCGCGCGACGCGTAGTCGCCTTCACTGAAATGACTGACGGACCTTCGCGAAGTCGCGGTGGCGAAACCGAAACTCGCGACGCCGTTTTCATCCGTCACTTCTGTGCGACACAAAAACACACAAACCAGCCCGGCTCCTGGCATAAAAGTACCAGTCTGTTTCGGGCCGTTGGTACCCGCTCCGAAAAACCCGCCGCCTCGCGATCCGCCGCGTCCCGAGTTTCCGGCGCCGCCAACCGGCGACCCGCCCGCGAAGTAAAAAGAACCCTCCGCGTTCTCGCCGAACCCGGGTAAGCTTTGCCGTTGTGTGTCACCCAAGTCTTCAAGTTTCGTAAACTGCGTGTCGTCGTTTATGTCGACCACGGCATACCCCACCGCCTTGATCGTAACAACCGCGCCGCCAAAGTCCGTGCCGATTCCGGTGTCCGCTACCCATCGTTCCCGAACTCGGCGTTTCGCGTCGACTTTTAAAGAATCAGATTGGAACCCGTTTCCGAAACACCCCGGACATCCGGGAACCTCTTGTGAAAAAGTTAGCACCAACGCGTTGTCGTTGTCGCCGGCTCCGGCTCCTCCTGTGCGTCCCCGCACGTGCACCAAAGGTGAGGCTGAGAAGATCCCGTCGCCGTTCGCGACGGCGACGTGCGCGTGTAATGATTGAGAAACTCTCGGAGCTTCACATTGAATCTTTGTCGGCGATACGAAAGTTGCCTTCACCGACGTGTCTAACGGCCCGCCCCCCCTGTTACTCGGGTCACCGAACGCACTCGTAAACCGCACTTGTAGTGAGTCGCCCTGCACGAACCCGAACCCGTGAATTGTGACCACCGCGCCGCCGTGAATGGACACGAGGCTTGGGTGTAAACCGGTGGGGGTCGGGGCGTTATTGTTATTCCGTTGTCGGTGCTGATGTTGGTCCCGCGCACGCGCGCGTCCCAGCGCCGTGGCGTCGAACCCGGACGACGCGGCGACACCACAAGGCGAAGCACACGCGACAAGCACCAATAGCGCCAGCCATGTCGCGCCGTACGCGCGGAGACCGCGCATCGCGCGTCTGGCGGGAGACTCGCTGCTGTCTGGGAGGGAGTGAAAAAGTTTTTGCTGCAAAAGATTTTTTGTCGTTCTCATCCTTGCCTCACCGAATTCGATCAGACCTCCCGCGCACCGCCTGCGCACGATGGGTCGTCTAAAGGACTACTTCCTCGAGCAAGGCCTCACGCCCGCCGATTTCCCGGTCGCGTTCGTGTTCCACGAGGTGATTTCCGTGGCGTGGGCGGGCGGGGTATGGGGGGCGTGTTATGGGATCCAACCGTCGGTGACAGTTTGCAAACCATTTGCAAAGTTACCCGCCGCGGAAAAAGTCGCGGGTGCTTTCCACAAAGCCCTGGTGTTCTCGGACACCAAGCTCGCCAAGATGAGTTGGCTGAAGAAGGTGCCGTTGGTAAGGAACGCGCAACCGCGACGCCTCACCGTGTCCCTCGCGGAGAGCCTGGTGGTACGCGCGGGGGTGAAACCGGTGTCGTTCGGCGCCAAGTTGTATTTTTCGTACCAGTTCGTGCTGTGGACGAAAAAAGTCAAACTCGGTTTCAACGCCGCGCAAAAGCGCAAGGAGACGGAACAGGCGAATGGGACGCGGCCGGTGATGGTTCGGAAAAACGGCCGGTGGGTAAGGGAGACGCCCGCGGCGCTGACACTGGCGCTGCCTCCGAAGTGGGATGGGCGAATTTGAGGGAGTAGATGTTGTTATTTGTAGCAGAGGTAGTCCGCAAACTACTACCTCTGTTTGTAGGCACACTTTGGTTTCGTCATGTCTCCCGACATAGATACTTGCGATCTGCCTCTACACCGAGAGGCGCGGGTGGGCGCGTGTGGTTTCTTCGTCGTCATGGCCTCCACGTCCGTGCCGACCCCTTCTTCCAGGGGTTTCACCCCCCACGACTCGTGTACCCGGCTGCGACGGTTACAAAGTGTGGTTGGTGAGCTTTCCGGGACTGCTGCAGTGGATGGGGTTCTTTTCGTGGGAGGCGTGGATGGGAAAAACAACCTCGGATCGATCCACGGGTTGAACTACCTGTTCGGTGGGGTGCACGGGTACGAGCTCCTTGAAAAGCAAAGCCTCGCTTATGCATGGCTGGAAGACGTGGTGCTTTGGATAACCCCAAGCTCAGTGGACGTGCACGTCGGCCCGGAGGCGTACGAACTCGTCCGGCAGTTCGCGGCGGTGTGGGCGGGGAACACCAACTCGAGCGTCACCATTCGCGCCCTGCCCCCGAAACGAGTCGCCGCGGCGCAGAGGGATTTGGAGGCGAGAGTTGAGGCGAAGAGGGCGGTGGAGGTCCAGCGGCGAATGAGGCGTGTGGAGGGCATTAGGGATGGTTCCGAAGAAGACGAGGAGAACGAGGAGAACGATGACGACGACGAACGACGTACATCGGATGACTCCGAATCAGACGAAAGTTCCTCCGACGAAGACGAAGACACCGCGCAGGATTTCAAGCTCGAGAGTTTCGTGGAGACCTTCACCGGGGTCAAGACGGTTGCGCTTTCGCTGGTCCAGGCGTACGATGATTCGACTGATGATGATTCAAAGGATAATGATTCAAAGGATGATGATTCATTTGACGAAACCCCGAAGGCGCGACCCGCGCGAAACGCTAACGCCAGCCGTGAAATGGAATCCTGGCCGTTGGTGCAGGCGTACGGCTTGGAAGGTATCGGCCGCGGCGGGTTCTTCACCATGAGCTTTTCGGTTTTTGAGATTGGTGAAGTGCTGAAAAGGAAATGCTACAACCGTCTGGACCGAGCTAGTTTACACTGGGAAATTCGCAACCCCGTCGCGCAGTTCACGAGGCACTACAACGAAGCGATTGATTCGCTCGGGGAGGTTTCGTCCGCGAAGCGGGAAACGTTTGTTGAGCAGCACGGGTCCGTGACTAACAAGTCACCGACCACGGCGACGCAATCGGAGGGGTTCGAGTCCGTGACTAACAAATCACTGACAACAGAATCGGAATCGATTCAATCACCCGAAGAGTCTTGGTACGCGCCTCTTTTCGATTTCTTCGACTACGGCTCGCATCGCGCCGCATTTGGAGTGAAGCCGGTGGACACGAAAAAAGATGCGCCTGAAATTCGTATGGCCACCGGTCACGGCACAATAGAAGCTTGCCACCCGAAATCGCCGGGGGTGCGATGCGCGCGGACGTTCTTTTTTACAAACGGCCGGGCGAAGGCGAACGGGTTCGTCGATACGTGGAAGGAATCCGAAAAAAATATAACCGAAAACGAAAAAACGGAAACCGAACCCAACATCGCGACGACGCTTTTCGCGGCGCACGCGGGGGTCGTCGCCGCGACACGGGTTGTGGCGGGTTTGCTGCTGGGTGGTCCAGGTACTTATAAAGATGTTACGAAAGACGTTACGAAAGACGAGAAAGCCGTTACGACTGAAACGGTTTTGATAGCGGCTCGCGCCGCGTTTGTGTACGCCGCGACGCGAGCCGGGTTGGGGGAAGGTTTGGCGGATGTTTACTCTTCGCGACTTCTTTTGGACGTAACGTCGACGTCGAATTCGAGGGAGACTGTTGATTTACTGGATCCGACTAATTACCCATACGAAACAGGGTCAACGTCATTACGAGACATCGCGCAAATCGGCTCGGCCTTGGTGTACGTCAAGGCGTCACTTACGGTGGACGAGACCACTGACAAAGAAACAACGCGTCACCCCCCCATTAAACACGGCGATTGCTTCGCGCCGCGCGGTTTCGGGAAAGAACCGCTCAACGTGACCGAGTCCGTCGCGACTTCGAACCGTTACCCGAGCGGTTCCGAAGAAGCGGTTTGTGAGTGGATGAACGAAAGTTTCGTTCGGTTTCTTCGGGACGTGAAAAGTGAACGACGGTTTAAGTACGTGACTAACAAGTCACTGGCGACGGAATCGGAATCGGGTAAACGCGCCGCGGAAACGGGAAGCGCGCTACCCTTGAAAAACGTGACGCTTGAAAAAGCGCCCGGTTCGTTTGAAAACCCCCTGGTTGATAAAGAAACGAACGACGAAACCGAGAACGACTTTTTCATGGACCACGAGCTGGCCAGTGACCTGGAGACGAGCAGCGATGAGGATGCAATAGGACGTGTTGCCAAAGAGAAAGACGACGATTCCGACGAAGACACGACCGCGGGGACGTATCGGTTTACGGTGGACCAAAGCGCGAAAAAGTCGCTCGGGTCGTTGCTCTCGGTTCGGTCCCAAAAAGAGGCCGACCAGGTTTTGGCGTTTCCCGTGTTTACCCAAACGGACCCCCAGTCGGACGATTCGACCGCACTGGAAGCGTTTCGCGAAACGGTTTTACCTCAAAACGGAGTCGTCTCTGGCAAGTGGTTTCTGTTCGAGGGCGGTTTAGTGTTCACTGCGAAAAACGTTGCTCCGGTGCTTTTGAGGTTCGGCAAGGACGTCGTCGGGGTGGACGTTTACGATAAAATGGAAAAGAACAACGAGGAAACCACCTCGGGAACTGTAGTGGTGTGTCGTTTACGAAGCGGATACGAGGCTTCCTTAATCTCTGGTACCTCCAAAAACATTCCACTCGAGGCGATTTGTTTTTCCCTCGCGGCAGTCACAGAAAAGTCGCGAAGGGTTTTTTGGAGACAAGTCCTTCCGCGGTGGAAAGGGTTGTGGAACACAAGGGTTGACGGGGAAACATGTACGGCGCAATTAGTCACGACGAAGACACAGCCTCTTTCTCGAAACGGCATCGCGGACGTCACGCGCCGCGCGATCGTTAGCGCCAACGACGCCGGCGCGCCGAGCGCTTTGCAATTCGGGTTTGGGTTTGGCGTTCCAAGAGCCGGCGGAACGAGTTCTTCAATGACGAATTCACTCGCGGTGGTGAGCGCCTCGAAATTCGCATCCACGGAGCCCTTGGTGCAGCAAGGAGAGCACTTCGCTGAAGACTCCGAAACGCGTCTGGATATAGCGTCACTCGACGTTTCTGCAGAAAACGAATCGCTCGACGCTAAAACTAAACCGGCCACGGTCCCGTGCGTTTTACTCACGGGCGCCCCGGATGGGTGCCAAGCCGTGGTGTTCGAGTCCCTCATGATTGGCGCGCCGTACGCCGCGAACTGGGTGGAAGCGTCCGTTCCTTTTGGTGTGTACGGAGCGGGCTTTCGTCTCGACGAAGCCGCGTTTCACGAAACTTTGAGGTCGGTGTCTTCGCAGGTTGAAAAACGGTTATTGACGCAGTCCGTACCTTGCGTGGTTGTTTTCGTGGTGCGCACGTACTGCGGCGCGGCTGAGGTGTCGCGGATACTGACAGAAGCGCTTCGTAGCTATGGGCAATTACCCACCAACGAAAATGTGATGCACGCAAACAAGTATACCTTTGCGTTGCGAAACGTCACCGCCTGCGTCGCCGCGTCCGGTTTTTTCGCCCAAGCCGAGCGGCGAATTGACGCCGACGCGATTTTGCGTTTACGCGGCGCGCACGTCGTGGTCGTGCTTCCCACCGGAACCACGGAACACGGTAGCACGGTCAGTGGGTTCGTGGACGGGCACGGGTTGCTCAATACCGCAAATACCGCCGCCACGGACACAAAAGACCCGGATGCTGAAACCAACAGTGAGCGCCACGACGATTGCGTGGCGTGGGTCAAGCTCGCGCTGGCGAGGGAAACTTCCAAAAAAGAAGTTGACGTTATCACGTCAAGAAGTCGCTTGCGCCGCGACCCCACGGCGTGCGTGCCTTTTCTTTTTGAGGAAGAAGGGGTGACACCTCGGTCGACGGGTCAGTCGGTCGGTGGGATGGGTCAATCGGTCGGTAGTACGCATCACGAGTCTGTTCATCGGTCAACCCCACCGGTTCCTTTGACCGGACGACGAATCGCGGTGACCGGCCGGTTGAAGTTGAGTTCCGTTTTCAACTTCACAAAAGAGTTGTTCAAGCAATCCCGCAAGCCGCCGGCGCCGAGCGCGGAGACGTTGAAAGGTTTATCACCCACCTCCCGGCTGGAGCGACAACTCGTTCGGTTCCGTGAAATTGATTTGATTTCGAATCAAGCGATGTGGAGGGTGGATCACGCGCTGGTTCGTGTGGTACGTGTGGCTGACGACGATGCTGCTAATGCGACTGCGAATGCGAACGCGAATGCGAATGCGAACGCGAATGCGAATGCGAATGCGAATGCTAATGCGAATGCGAATGCGAATGTGAATGTGAATGCGAAGGTAAATGCGAATGCGAATGCGAATGCTAATGCGAACGCGAATGCGAACGCGGACGCGAACGCGAACGCTAACGCGTCTGAAAAAACCAAAACGTTCTCCTTCAACGCCTTCACGGCATACCCGTTCAACGGCTTCGAAACCGAAATCGAAACCCCAACGCCGGAATTATTTATCGACTCGGTTGAGGTACTCATATTTGGCGTTCGCGTGTCCGCAATCGACATGAGCGTTTTGCCTGGTGTGTGTTGCGATTCCGGCCCGAAATTGCTAGTGTCGCGAACGATGGAATCTCTTTCTTTGCAGGAACAGAACCGTTTGGAAGCTTTGGCGCAAAACGACGAAACCGAAAAAGTCCCCCCCGGGTGGTACCACGACGGCGTGAAGTGGGTCGACTTCGACGGGGCGGTTTCGTTGCCGCACCCGTGTTTCGTTGGGAAGTGTGAAGCCTTCTTGTCTCGTGAGAATGAAAAGATCGAGGTGGAAAACGAGAAAAGGAAGCGGACGCGCGACGCGACGCCTGCCACGCGGATCGTAGCGGACGAAACTATTATAGTTAGTGTCGAAGAGTAAGGTTGCGGTAGTTTTTGTTTACAAAAGAATAGCCTAGTTCTAGCTCGCTAGGTTGTTTGATGTGTAAAATAACCCCGCGAATAACTTCCGATCACCACCTAACCTCCGTGTCCGCCCAGTCCACGAACGTCCCGGTGTGTTCTTGCGTTTTTTCGCCTATTATTTTAAGCAACTGCGACGCCGCGCGTTCCGCCGAGAAAAGGTTTTCAGGAGGGACGTTTTTTTTAAACGGCTCGCTCAACGCCGTGTCCACGGTTCCCGGGTGCAGCAGAATAAACGTCACCGGAAACTTCTTCCGTGCGAACTCAATCGCGCAATTCACCGTGAGCTGGTTCAGCGCGGATTTCGACGCCCGGTACGAGTGCCAACCCCCGAGCTTGTTGTCTCCGAGGGACGAGACGCGGGCGCTTAGGTTGGCCACGATGGCGTGCTTGCCTGTGTTTTTTGTTTCGCCGTCGCCGCTGCCCTCTTCGCTACCCGCCAAGCTCAACTTCGTGCCGTTCGTGAGCAGATCCGCGAAGTGCTTGGCGACTAAAGTGGGCCCCATGGCGTTGACTCGGTACGATTTCATCATGGCGTGCTCGTCCAGCCGGGCGATGCTGGTTTCAGGGGCCATGGAGAACGACCCAGATTTCACGTGGAGCACCGCGGCAGTTTGGCAAAGCACGTCCACGCGGCCCAATTTTTTTTTCACGAATTCGGCGGCGGCGGCGATGGATTCCGTTTTTTCCACATCAAGCTTCACTACTGACAAGCGGGTCGGGTGTTTCTTTAACAACTCGGTGAGCGCCAACGAGCCCGCCGGGTCACGACACGTCGCCACGACGTGTCCGTTCGCCGCGTTCGGGCGGCCGGGCAACCCGGCATCCGGCATCTCCAGAAGTTGACGCACCATCTCGAACCCGATGCCTCGGCTCGCGCCTTGCACCAGCGAGACGTGCTTGGGCTGAGGTGTTACCTCCGTGGGTGCGGTGTCCGCGGATATCATCGCGTAGAGTGAGGTGTGCAAACACCGTCGCCGCGCGCCGAAGACCTGGGTGCTGAATGACGTCAGCTTCTGCTTCGGCGCGTCGTTGGAACGGGTGCCGACACTGGGCGACGACGACGTGGGTCCTCGGAACACGCCGCGCCCGACCGGGGCAGACACACCAACAGGGGAGGATGAGATGCGCAGCATCGCACGCGCGAGCATCGCGGGAAGGAAGGCGAGTCGTACGCTTGGATGCGGGTGGGTGGGCGAGGGCGCGTCCTGACAGTGACGTGGTTGGCGATGACGTCATCGGAATTTTGCGTGGACGAAAAAAATATTTCCAAGAAACGATGTCCGAAGCACGAAAACATCTCCCCGGATGCCTCACAACCCGCGACACGGTTGGCATGACGTGAGAGTCGCCGCGGGGGTTTGCGTTGAGGATTCTAAAGCGGCACGGCATGAGCAGGAAACGGTGCTCGCACGGGAAGGAGAAACGCTACTGTGCGGAGTGCACGCCGTGCCCTCACGGCAAGGTGAAATACATGTGCGCGGAGTGCATTGGGTGTCCCCACGGCAAGCGGAAACACATGTGCGCGGAGTGCAACCCCTGCCCTCATGGCAAGGTGAAATACGACTGCGCAGAGTGCATCGGGTGTCCCCACGGCAAGCGGAAACACATGTGCGCGGAGTGCAACCCCTGCCCTCATGGCAAGGTGAAATACGACTGCGCAGAGTGCATTGGGTGTCCCCATGGCAAGCGGAAACACATGTGCGCGGAGTGCAACCCCTGCCCTCATGGCAAGGTGAAACACGACTGCGCAGAGTGCATCGGGTGCCCCCACGGCAAGTTGAAACGCAATTGCGTGGCGTGCATCCCCTGCCTTCACGGCAAGCGTAAAGACAGCTGCGCGGAGTGTAACCCCTGCCCCCACGGCAAGCTGAAAAATGACTGCTTGCAGTGCAGCCCCTGCCCTCACGGCAAGCTGAAACGCAGCTGCGCGGTGTGCACCCCCTGCCCCCACGGTAAGGTGAAAAGGAGCTGCACGGAGTGCAACCCCTGTCCTCACGGCAGGCAGAAAAGCAGCTGCAAGGAGTGCAACAAGTGTCCCCACGGGAAGCTGAAATACGGCTGCGTGGCGTGCACCCCGTGCCCTCACGGCAAGGTGAAAAAAAACTGCGCGGAGTGTAAGGCTCAGCGCGCGTGAATAGAATTAGCCATTGATCACGGAACACGAGATCTGAAGGAGCGTCAAAAAAACGTACAACAGTCTACGTGCTATTACAATAAGTGTCTAAGTGAACGTCGCTTTCGTTTTCGCGTGCGTCTGGGAACCGCGAGGGTTCGTCTGTGACGGAGATGAAAAGAGGCGTCAGTCGGGTTGGTCGTGGAGTGAACAAAAACCAATCGGAGAAAATCAAAAACAAAAAAAAATGTAACAGTCGCCTCAGACATCCAAGGAAGATAAACCTGCATTAGTTCTCAACTGGGCATCCAGACGAATCTGGCAGGTTAACTCTGAAGTTCGGGCACTGCGAATGGTGTTTCTGAGAAACGCCCTTCTGTAGTAGCATCACCGGCGATTGTTTTACTGTTTTTTTTTGTTTTTGCGTTTTCGCGGGTCCCGAAATAAAAAACGAAAGGAGGCTTTGCGCGAAAACCAAAAGCGCGCGCGTACGTCTCGCGGGCCGCGTCGCGTGTCGGTTTCTTTCACAGTCTTCTCAATCACGTTTTCAATCTGAGGGAATCCGAATTTGTGTATGTCTTCATCCACGACGTCGCGGACCGGTTTTTCGCGCGAGCGGCGCGCTTTTCGAGAGAAAAGAAATCTGGCGCGTTTAACAAACGCCACGCACCTTTCGAGCAAACCGCCCGGACTAAAAATACAACGAGCCCACCTCCGTTAACGGCGCCTGAGGACTAACGGAACACGGACCAAAGGAAAGTGTCAGTGCGCTTTTCACGAAACATACCTTGGAAGAAACTTCTTTGCAGTGACAAAAACAAAAACCAAAACAGCTGCCCGCCGCGTCTCGCCCCGCCACCGAAAACACGACGCTTCAGAGTGTGTGTAACAAAGGAATGGGTATCGGCACCGATTGCTCTTGGAGAAATCCGCTAATGCGTTCCTCATTAGCGCGTGGGGGTTACCGGGGGAGAGACGGGGGCTGAGGCGCGGGGTGTTTGCGAGTGAACGGGAAAAGAAATACGCGCGAAAAAATCAAAAAAGGCGAAAGAAAAACCAAACCCGAACCTCTCGAAAAAGCGTCAGTTAGAGCTAATACTTGTGAATCAACACGCGATTGCCGCCGAGCCGACCAAGGTTCGGCGGCGTCTGGCAGTATACGGTCATCCCTCGCTTTTGCGGATTCGGGTCTTTCGGAGTGTTTCTTCCCACTGAGTCGTAGTCCGAGTCTTCCGACTGTTTAGTGCAACACCGATCTTTAGTCTCGCGCTCGCGATTGAAAAAACAAAACGTCCCGGTTCAAAAACCGCCCATGCGTAGGAAAAAGTTAATCAACACGACGCGCTGGCCACAGCGCGCTCAGCCAGGGATAACAGTTGCTCGTCACTCGCATGGGTTTCTCTTCGGGTTTCACGGGTTTGGGGACAGGACGGGCTTAGGGGTTTGTGTGGGCATTTAGACACGTACCTGGGGTGATGCAAAATCCAATCGACGCATCCATCCATCCATCAAATACAAACTCCAACCTCCACCCCTCAATGTTTCGCCATGGCGCTCGCATTGAGCGGGTTCCGCGGGTCCCGCGCCGGGTAGTTCTTCAAGGGCTTCAACGCCGCTGTCTTCACCGCGATCCAGCGTAACACCCGCTCGTCGGTTCGCATGTCGTGCTTCAGCTCGCCAAGCACGGTAGGGGTTACGTTGAACGTGAGTTGTACTTGGTGCGCTTCGAAGTGTTTTTCGCCCGGCGAGCTGAACTCGTAGGCTAAACTCCGGACGCCGTAGGATGTGACATCGGTGATCACTCCTCCCGCGTTGAGAACCTTCGTGCCCGCTCGGCGTAGAATATCCCCAACCTGTGACTTAGGCACCGAGGACTTGACGATCACGAGGAAGTCGTACAGGACCATGTTTTTGGTACGCGGGCCCCTTGCGTGCGTCGGAGCACCGCGTCGCGTCCTGCGCGGTCCCGTAGCGGATCGACAAAAAACCCCGATCCCTTCGGATGAGACCTAGAAACCCGGAGTGGTTTGTCGGCGGGTCGGTCGGCCACCCGAGTTCGTCCCTGTCGCAGCACCAGGCCTTCGTCAATCTTGGTACGCGCGTGACACCCGTGTTCTCGCGCCCTCGGCGTCAAAAACGCCCAGACACAGTCGCGGAACCGGACACCGCGTGCGTCCGGGCGCGCGTGGGTGTGACAGGTGCTTCGCGGCCGCCACGGAAATGGCGAGCCGTGAATTAAAAAACCGCTCGGATGTTTAAAAAAAAAAAGTGCTGTCCATTTTCGACGACGAGACGACGACTTGCTTTTCAAGCACAGAGTCGACCTGCACGGGGTGCCCCGCAGAACCCGCTCCTCGCCATGTCCATCATGTCGTACAACGGCGCGGCCATCATCGGTACGTGTTGGTTCTTACGATAGACGAACCCCCGGTTCGATCCGAAGGGAAGAGCGGTTTTCTTTTGTCGACTCAAGCGTCGAGGCGAAGCGGATCTGACGCGACGGAATGAAGACGCCCGTGTTGGGCAGCAGATCTGACGCGATGGTCGCGTCCCGGATCTGCCCACTGTCTTTCGTGGCGCCGGATTTTGTCGACGTGCGACGCGCGCGACAACTCGCACACACACAACTCGTCGACCGCACAAACACACGCTCGGTCCACACCACCACGCTCCGCCCAACGCTGACCGCGTTCCTCCCATCATCTCCAACTCCGTCGTCCTGATGTGTTGCCCCTCGATCAAAACCTTTCATTTGGTCATCTCGTCTGCTCTGATCAATTTTCAACCCACCCAACCAACAGCGATGGTCGGCAAGAACTGCGTCGCGATCGCGTCGGACCTGAGGTTCGGCATAAACCAGCAACAAACCACCGCGGTGGACATGAAGAAGATCCACAAAATACACGACCACCTGTACGTCGGTCTTTCGGGGCTTGCGACGGATCAAATGACGCTTGCGCAAAAGTTCAAGTTCCGGTGCGTTTGTGTTGGGCTTTCCCAAATTCAGACGCTGTTTGATGCCACGTATGGAGTGCAGTCAGCAAGTACTACCCACTACCCGACCTTTCCCAATCCCACTCTCTGACTGTTTTGCGGATTGTGCACAACACAACTGCCCTGTTTGCCCATACAGTTCGCCCATACTCCCGACTCTCCAGGCTGACCTTTTTCCGTCCCACCCGCAGGCACAACCTGTACAAGCTTCGGGAAGGGCGTAACATGAAACCCGAAACCTTCGCGCACGTCGTGTCGAACGTTTTGTACGAAAAGCGGTTCGGGCCGTACTACGCGGAGCCGGTGGTGGCGGGGCTGGACCCGGTCACGGGCGAGCCGTTCATTACCGGCATGGATCTGATTGGCGCCATGGCGCCCACCACCAACTTCGTGGTGTGCGGAAACAACGAAGAATCGCTGTTCGGGGTGTGCGAATCCATGTACAAGGAGAATTTAGAGCCGGAAGAGCTTTTCGAAGTCATCGCGCAGTGTTTGTTAGCCGGAGTAAACCGTGATTGCCTTTCAGGCTGGGGAGGGGTGGTGCACGTCATTTCGAAAGACAAGCTCATCACGCGCACGCTCAAGGGGAGGATGGATTAGGTGGATTTGGGTGTTTCAGGTTAGACGAGCCTACGGTCGACGCTTTGAAAGAGAGAGATACACATCTTACAACCATTGCGAATCGTACGCCTTACCCTCGACGCACCGGGTATTACACTCTCCCGGTCAGTCTCACTGTTCCTTTCACGTACCCGTCGCCCCCACGAGCAACTCTCGCGCTACCGGTACCTGTGCGTTTCGCGCACTTCGCCCGCGCCAGCTCCAGTTTCCGCTCGGCGTCTTTGACTTTCTGTGCCAACAGCTGAGCTTCGGTTTTGACTCGGGCGTACTCCCCGACGGGCGGGTTGTCCCCGGAGCTCCCCGCGACGTGCAGGTCTTTGTTGCTTTTTCTAACGCGCGCGTGATCCGCTTTGACTTGAATCATCAACACGTCGAAACTGAGATAAACGCAAAACAAAAGGTCAGTCTTGTGAGTCGGCGGGTGTGCTGTGTGAAGGATTGGGTCCGAGTAATCGGGCCGGACACGGTGCGTTTGCGCTGTGTTTGTACGAAGTACCAGTACCGTACGTAGCAGTTGCCAGTACGGCCGTAACGTTTACCAGGGCCCTGGTAATTCTTACGAATACAAAACGAGTACGGCGGCAAGGCTACACACGGCGCGAGTGGTGCGCTGAAACAGGAAACAGTGCCTGGCGGATTTATCCAACCCCCGAAACGCGCGCACCTCAAAATCATCACCCGCTTCGCCGCCGTGTCCGCTTTCAGGAACTGCCCGTCGCGGCTTTTTTCGGTCAAATCCAGTTTACACTGAGAGAAAAAAGAAAAGCATCAGTCTTGTATGGGCAATCAGTCGGCGGAACGTGGTGCTTGGGAAAGACTCACCTTCGCGAGCTGGTCCTGGGCGTTACTCGCCACGGTGGCGAGTCGTCGTAGCTCAGCATTCCGCAACTCCAGACTTTCAAACCGGCGGTTTCTTTCGATCAGTAACGTGGCGTGGTCAACAGCGGTGAGGTGCTCACCCGCGCGTTCTTTTTGCCGAAGACTCTGCTCCAGCTGTTTCACCTGCGGTTGGAAAAGAAAGTGTCAGTCTTGTCGTATGGCGCACAGTCGTTGGATTTGGGAAAGGCCAGTACGAAACCCTGAACTGCAAACCCTAAACCCGCCATACGCACCTGCACCTTCGCGGAGGCGGTTTTCAAGCGGAACTGCCCGGCGTTTGCCTTTTTACTCGCGATTAAGGAATCGAGATGGCGTTGCCATTTCTCTGCGCTCACGACAGACGACCCACCAGGGCGAGTGTTTTTGGTCGTACGTACGTGCCCCCCGTCGTCGCGCGTCCTGGCGTGTGTGCTTAGTCTACCGCCGCCGGACGAAGTGCTTTGAAACGAATTCCCGGATCCGCCTCCGCCTCCGCCTGCGTGGCCCAGCACTTCCCTGGAAAACTCGAAAAAGGCCTTACTCGTCGCCGCCAACCGCAGCTCGGTTTCCTCAACCTTGGCGCGTAAAGAGTCCACCCGTTTTCCTCCCTCCATCTGGTCATTCGCGAGCGCCTTCTCCAGGTACTCAAGCTCGGTGTTGGCTAAGACTCTTTTTTCCCTTGGCGAGAGTTTGGCCAACGCGTCGCCCCCCGTGGCGTTGTTCTTGGCGTTTTTTTTTCGAGATCTTCGAGATTTTCGCGAAGCCCCCCCGAGGCTCTTCCCCCCGAAACGGCTGCCCCCGCGGCTGGCGCTGGTCACCGCGGTCTGCGCGGTGGCGTGCGAAAACATACTCGCTGTTTCGCTCATTTCTTCATCGAAAACCGTGCTAGCGTTGTCGTGCGTGTCCGTGTTGAACGAGGTGTTCAAACCACCATTCGCGTTTTCAAGCCCGGGGGGGGAAAGCCGGCTTAAATGCGCGGTGAGCAGATCTCGGGTGGTCCGTAAACGGTCGCACTCCGTGGCGAGCTCGTTCGCGGTCGCCGTGCGTTTCGCGAGCTCCGGGTCCTCTGCTGATGAAGTGCCAGCAGGCATGGTCATGAAAACGACCCGGCCGCGGTCGTTACGGGCACGGCCGGACGCGCGCGACGCGCGTTTGGGAACGCCAAAACGGGACGCCGGCGTGAAAATCTCGTTTTCACAAATTCTCGGGGCCAAAAAGGAAAAAGCGCGTCAAAACTGACTTGCACTTCGCCCCGCGCCGATGTGCAGCCTCGCGCTGAGCACCACGGGAGTGGTCACTTGTCGCGCGCGCGTAGGGGTCACCGCACGCGGTCGATTGAACCGCGGCTGCTGCAAACGCTCGGCAACTGTCTTTCAGGAAGGCAGGAACCGCGACGCACTGCGACGCGCGGGGTGGGGACGTCACCAGAAATCGACCCTACCCAGACGAAACGTGACGTCACTCGCGATGTCACCCTCCGACACCGACCCTGCCATGGGCATGACCCCAATCGAAAAGTACCTGTTCGACCTGAACGGGTACGTGGTGGTGCGGGGGGTGTTCAGTGCTGAGGAAATTCAAGCCGCCAACGAGGCCATCGACAAACGGTCCAAAGAGATTGTGGAGCGAAAAGGCGGTTTAAGGCTGGGGGGCGAGAAAGGCGCCCCTTTGGCGGGCGACGGCATTACGGGACGCGAGGATTTGGGCGGTATGCTAGGCTGGCAGCCAAACGAGGACCGGGAGCTTTTCCGCAACGTTTTGACACACAATAAACTGGTCCCGTACTACCACGAGTTACTCGGCAAGGGGTACCGGATGGACCACCTGCCTCTTTTGATTCAACAGAGTCCGGGCGCCGATGGGTTCGTGTTTCACGGCGGACGGGTAAACGACGACGGAACGTGGGGGGACGACTTGGCGTATACCTTTAGTAATGGTAAGATGTACAACAGGCTCCTGGCGGTGTCTGTAGCCTTAACAGAAACCAAACCCGGTGACGGAGGGTTTTGCGTCATTCGCGGGTCGCACAAAGCGAACCTGCCTTGTCCGCAAACGGTGCGGAACTACGAAGGTGCGCGTTTGTCGGGCTTTCCAGAATCACAGACTCCCTGTTTCTGCCGCCCCTTTTTGACGTCCACTACTCGTGATGTATGTAGTGCCGTACGGCCGTAACAGTTGCCAGTACTGGTAACTTTTACAATGTGATGTATGTAGCCGTGTACAGCACGGCCGTAACGTTTCCTGGCGTACCGCGGTGAATTGACACGGTACCCGTGATACTGTTACCGTGGTAACTGTTACTACGTGGTAAAGTGACACAGTTCTCTATTACTTTGTCTTTTTACCAAAACCCACGCTCACCTTCCGGCAGAGACTGACACCTAGTTTTCCCCATCGCAAGAGTGCAAGGAGTTCGTGGAGAACCCGGCCTTAGCGCCCGGGGACGTTTTGCTGTTTTCGGAAGCCACGACGCACGGCACGTTACCGTGGACGTCTTCGCACACGCGGCGAGCCTGTCTGTACCGGTTCGCGCCGAGCACAAGCGCGTACGGCCGGGCGTACATGACTGGGCAGCTCCCGGAGTGGCCTTTGGAGATGACGGAAGGTTTGACGCAAGCGGAACGGTCAGTGCTTGAGCCGCCGTACCACCCGCGCCTGGACCGGCCGTCGCTTCAGGTAGGTATTTCCCATTTCCACATTCCGCCGACTGATTGCCCATACAAGACTGACATTTACTTTTTTTACAATCAGCACGACGGAACCATCTTGGTGCAATCGAGGGCGGATTTCAAAAAAGAACACGACGCCAAGGTGTTCGGGTCGAAGTATTTTTAGACTTTAGACGAGGCTTGATTGTAATAAAACGTAAGACTGACGAGTAGTCACTATCATACTTTGGCAAGAGTAAAGAATCACACTACCACTTCGCGAATGTACCTTCGTATCCTCCACTCCTTTACGCCAGCACCGTGGTGGCTTCCCACTCACCCCCCGCTTTCACCGTGGTTGGCGCGCACGTCGCGTTCTCCACGCACACGAACTCCTTGTAACACGCCTCCATGTCCGTCCACGGCGACCACACCACGGCGTCTTTCCAGCCGCCGGTTCCGGATACGGTCACGGTTTCGCCGCCGCCCACCGCAACCGTGATCTTTTCGGGTACGTCGAAGTACACGGAATCAACCGGCCCACCGATTGTGATGTCACCGGCCACCTTGCCTTCCTTATCCGCGAGGCGGTCCATTGACTTGCACCCTTCCAGGCCCCCGACTCTGACCTCACCGATGTCAGCGGCCATGTACGTGTGGAACGACCCGGTGAACGTGAAGTCTTCCTTGCCCAAATTGTAAACCTTCATGGTGGCGTCCAGTTTCCCATCCGAAAGCGTGATCGTTTGCGTCACCTTGAACTCCTTGTCCCACATGGCTTTGGTGTAGTCGTTCGGGGTGAGGGTCATCTCAATTGATGGGGCGTCGCCCTCCGTTTTTCCCGTCAACGCCCAATCAACGTTCCGCGCGAACCCGTGCACTTGGATATCGCCCGGGCCGAACTGGGGCCAGCAGTGGGGCAAACCGCCTGAAATGGGTTTGGATTTGTTGAACACCGCGTCGGGGCGGACGAACAGGACGTCGCGGCCGGACTTGACGAAACTCGTCACCACACCCCCGAACAAATACGCAACCGCGGTGTCGCCGTTCTTGGCGGTGAGTCGCACCGCGGGCAGATCGCCGGTGCCAGCGAATTCCTCCACGGAAGGCGCGGCTTTTTTGGAAGCCGCGTTCACTCTGACCGCACCGCGTACGGCGGCGCGCTTGGTGACGCGTTTGCCACCCGACACGCGGACGCGGGGGGCGACGAAAGAGGCGGAGACGCTGGCCATGGTGAGTGGAGTCTTTGTGAAGACGGGTGCGACAAAGAGTGGCGACGGCGGGAGAGGTGGTCGAGACCCGATCGTCGATCGTGACACTGCGGATATATCGAAAAAAGGTTATCCATTTCCATCCAACCGAAGCGGGGAAGAGGATTGGTCTTGGTGGAACCCCAGCGTCCCCCAGCCCACTCCTCGCTCGCGTCGACACACACACACACACACAAACATGTTCGCCGTTGTCAACACCACCGCGCTCACCGTGCGCGCCAAGGCGCCGGTCAAGGCCCGCCGCACCGCCGTCGTCGCCAAAGCGTCCTTCGCCACGGACGCCACCAAAAAGATGATGGCCAAAGCCAGCAAGATCGCCCTCGTCGCGGGAACGACCATCATGCCCGCGTTCGCCGCGCTCGCGGAAGAGGAAGTGACCCCCGTGGACCTGAAGCTGTGCGTCGGGTTCACAATCGCCCTCGGTATCGCCGCATTCTCTACTCTCCCCGAACCGGAGTCCTCCAAGCACGGGTCCGATCACTAAGCGGGACCCCCGATGAGAGATCAAAAGTGCGACTGGTGTGAGCCGTCACGATGAAACTAATTTACATGTAGAGAGCGTAAAGGGAGTCCGTAGAGCGCGTAGTCTGTAACCGACACCCGAAACGCCTTGATCTGTGTCGTGAAACCAGAAAAATCCTCATGGGTCGTATCGACTCGAATCTTCCGTAGTATCCGTGTGCGTCCCTTCCTGAAACCTGTCCCATGGAAGACGCGCCGAAGCGACGCAACCGCGCGCGCGCCAAACTCTCGTTTGGAAAACAGTCTGGAAATAAAACTTCCGGACAAAAGAAACGCTTCGTATTACAACCCCGGCGGTCCTTTCCGTTGTCGCTTGGCCGCCGGTCCCAATCCCGGGGGCAGGGCAGGTGGGCCTTGTGGAACACCAGGTGGGCCTTGTGGGAGACCAGTCGGGACACCAGGCGGTGCTCCGGGGGGAGGCACCGGTCTTCCCGGCGGCGGCGCCGGCGGCGGTACGTGCCGCGGCGCCCCGGGCGGCGGCGCGGGCGGCGGCGGCCGTTGCTGTCCCGGGCCGAACCCTGGGAACCCGGCGGGCGGCGGCCCCATGCCCCCCGGTCGCCGCTGTTGATGTTGCACTCGCTGCGTTTGTCTCTGCTGCTCCTGCACAAGCGCCTGCGCCTCGATAAGCGCCTGTTCCGCAAGCGCCGCGGGACCCGTCCGGACGCTCGTGTCCCTCGGCGCCTCCCCCGGGCGGTTCCGGCACCAAAACTTTGACGTGTTGTCGTTGCTCCCCGAACACAGGATGTGCCCGGCGGGGTGCCACGCCAACGACCAAACCGCGGCTTCGTGCCCGCCCCGGATTTCCGCGCAAGGCCCGGTTGACTCCGTGTGCTGCTGTCGCGATGTGGTCTTTGTGTTGTTGACGTCGTCGCCGTCATTTTCGTCGTCGTCGCACCCTCGCCCCGCGATCCAGTACATAATAGTCCCGTCGAACCCGCCGCTGGTTAACAACGTTTCGTGCCTCGGGTGCCACGAAAGACTGGTGATTTCTTTCTGGTGCCCGCGGAAGTTGTCCAACTCTTTCAATGTTCGGATGTCGAACACTTTCAGTTGTTGCCCCCGGCACCCGCTCGCCAGCCAGTTGCCGTTCTGGTTCCATTTCAAACAGCCCACCTGGTTTTTATGCGCGTGAATCGTCGCCGCCGCTTTTCCAGACTTAGCGTCCCACAGTTTCACTAAAGAGTCTGAGATGATAAAAGAAAGTGTCAGTCCCGTGTTGGGCGATGTATTGGACGTGTATTGGACGATGTATGGACAAACAGTCACCAGCTTCGGTCTGAACAGTCAGAGTAATCGGTCCGAACAGTCACCGGCTGAAAGATAAAACAGTGCCGCCTGATTTGGGAAAGCCCCGTCCGGCCGTACCTTTCCCTCCGCTCGCAAGCAACGCGGACCGCGGGTGCCAATCAACGCACTTCACGTCCCCGCCGTGCCCTGATAAAACGGACACGCACTTCGCCCTGGCGAAGTCGAAAACCTTCACCGTGGTGTCGTCGGAACACGAGACGAATTTCAAGTCACTCGGGGAGAAACTCAAACCCCGAACCGGCTCCGTGTGCGCGTCGTTGATACTTTTCAGGTTGTTCAAGTTGAGCTGCCAGTACTTCACGCACCCGGTGTCGTCGCCACTTAACAGCCAGTTCTCGCTGTGCGAAAACGTGGCGCACCGTATGGCGCAGTTGTGCGCCTGAAGAATGGTTTCAAAGTTGAAGCTCATGCCGTTCCACATCGTGAACTCGCCGTTGACGCTGCAGGTTAACAATCGCCGGCCATCCGGCGTGAACAACACGCAGTTGATCCCGGTTCGGATTTTGTTCGTCGAGACGTGCACGAACTTCGTGGCGAAACTTGTGGCGGGTACGTGCGGGTACGCGCTGGGGGGGAGAAAATCGAGCATCGCACCACTGGTGGGCTGGAGCATCTCGTTGTCCCACGGGTGCTTCTGGTACACGCGGGACTGTGTTTGTTTTTTTGGAAAGGTTTTTTTTTGCGTGTGACAAAGAACGTGGAACAGTGGGGATCAGAAGGTCAGGTATGTCAACACGGGACACCAGATCGAGGTAACCACCAGATCACACTCCGCCCGTGTGTCAGTTCGCGCTTGAGGGCAGGTCGTTGCGAACGCGGTTTAGGGTGTGGTCCACGACGGGGACGCCATCACGCGTACCCACGCCACGACGTGGGCAAGTGGTGCAAACGTGCGGGATTGTTGCTCTCGCAGATCGCAGCCGCGAGTACGATCGGTACCGTACCTCTATGTGCCGCACCGTGGTCGCGGTGTAATCCACGGTTCGTCGCTGCACGGGCTTGCGCCCCTGGCCCTGGCCCTGGCGGAACGCATCCGCCTCGCCATCCACGTACACGTACGTCGACATCCCGGCGCCTCCGGACAGTGTGATGATGAGGAAAGAAAAGCATCAGGTTTTGCAAGGGACTGCAACAAACGTAAAAAGAAAAAAGAAAAAAACGTATGGTGAGAGCGCAGGCACCAAATACCATTAGGTACTTGTTAACTAAACAGAGATGAGACAACGTTCGAAGCAAGAAGAACAACGTGGACATCTCTTTTCAACGAAAAATATTAAAATGAATTAAAGCCCAATACCTTACCTCACGCCTTCGCCGCCGCCGCTTCCGCTTCCGCCGCCGTCGCCGCGACCTCCGCTTGTTTCGCCGCCTCCGTGTCCGCAGCTTGTTTGGCGCTCATCGTGTACGCGATCATGCGGTTGAGGCACGCCACGTACGCCCGGGTGCTAGAAACAACGATGTCGGTATCCGCCCCAGTGCTGGTGAACATCCGCGCGCCCCGAGTGCCGGTCTGCGCGTTTTCCTTGATCATTGAGGCGCCGCCCGATAAAGGTGGGTTGGGTCGGATGGAAACCCTGGTTTGCGCGAGCGATTCAATCCCTTCCACCACGGCGGTGACTGAATACTCCACCAGCTCAACTTTAACCCGGACCAGCTCATCGACCGCTTTGTACGCCGCATCCACCGGGCCGCTCCCAACCGCGCTCGTCACCCGGGTCATCGCATCGGGGCCGGTCATCTTCACCGTCGCAGTGGGCATTCCCATGGTGCCGCACACCACTTGTACGTCGTCAAGCCGCCACGAAACAATCTCCTCGCCCGCGCCCGCCACGCTCGTCGCCAGCGCCACGATCTCGTCGTCATCCACCCCGCCCGTTTTCTGCTCCGCCACGAGCTTGAACCTGGTGAACATGTCATTCAAGGCGTCGCCTTCCATGGGAAATCCGAGCTGGATCAGTTTTGAGGAAAGCGCGTGCCGCCCGGAGTGTTTGCCCATAACCACCCCGACGCTGTCCTCCCCCCGGAAGTACCCAATAGTCTCAGGGGCAATGATTTCGTACGTCTTTTTGTTCTTAAGCATCCCATCCTGGTGAATCCCGCTTTCGTGCGCGAACGCGTTCGCGCCGACAATCGCTTTGTGAGGCTGCACCGCCATGCCCGAGAAATCCTTGACCATCTTGGAGGACGGGTAGATGTAAACCGGGTTCACGCCGGTGTACGCGTTGAACCCCCCGAAGAACTGCTTCTCCATACCCCGCATCCAAATAGCCATCACCACTTCTTCTAAACTCGCGTTCCCCGCGCGTTCGCCGATGCCGTTGATGGTGCACTCCACCTGTCGCGCGCCGTTCGCCACCCCCGCCAGCGAGTTCGCCGTGCTCAAACCGAGGTCGTTCTGGCAGTGCGTGCTGATGACGTATTGCCCTTTGACGTTTTCTTTGATTCCCGCGATCAACGTGCCGAACTCCTGGGGAAGGCAAATCCCGACGGTGTCCGGGATGTTTAAAGTAGTAGCACCCGCATCCACGACCGCGGTGAGGATTCGCCACAGAAACTCGGGGTCGCTTCGCCCCGCGTCTTCGGGCGAGAACTCCACGTCGTCGCACCCTAACGACCGCGCGTACACAACCGCGTCCACCGCGATTTGCACAACCTCATCCGGGGTTTTACGTAGCTTGTCCTCCATGTGGATCTTCGAAGTGGCGATGAAGGTGTGGATGCGCGGGCGCATGGCGTGCCTGTTTTTGGAAAAGAAAAGGGTCAGTCTTTCGTGATGTTCGTAACTTGTATTCTGCAAACAGTGCGGTTGTGCTGTATGTAGTGCACTTCCTTTTACTGACGCGCGTGTACTAAAACAGTCACGCAGGGCAGTAAACAGTGTGCCTGGATTTGGGAAATGCAACACGTACCTGACGCCTTCCCAACTCGCGTCGATGTCTTTTTTGTTCGCCCGCGACAGCCCGCAAATGACCGGCACGTACCCGTCAGGAAACGGTTCGTTCCCCACGATCTTGGCGATCTGCCGAACCGCTTCTAGGTCATCGGGGCTCGCGATCGGGAAACCGGCTTCGATGATATCCACGCCCAGCTTCGCCAGGTTTCGCGCGATGTCCAGCTTTTCCTTGGAGGTCAGGGTAGCGCCTGGTTGATGGAAGAAGCGGGTTACGATGGATTGAGGAAAAAATTACTTGAGTCAGATTTTTTGGTGAAGGTCGTCTGCGTATTTTTCGGGTTTTTGGACGCGTGATGATGGATGATCCTCTTCCGATCGATCGGCCTCCTAACACGGCAACGTACCTGGCGATTGCTCCCCGTCCCGTAACGTGGTATCAAACACCCGGACGTAGTTCGGGTCGTCGATCTTGTTCGGGATGTACTCCGGCCTTGGCGCGCGCACGACCTCGGCGTCGGTGGGGGCGCCAGCGCTTGCCGGACCGGACGCGCAGGAAATCACGCCCCGGCCGCCGAGACGCGTTTGCGTTTTACACGAAGACTTGGACGCTCTTGAGGTGGCGGCGCGCCTGATCGCGCAAGGCGCCGCGATGGGCGCGCGCGCGGCGAGAACATGCGCGGCCATCGTGTTTGAGACGGATTGCACACGGACCTATTTACGGCCGTGAGAACCAGGCGTGCTCCGACGAACGAGCGTCGAGGATTCTGAGAACCAGTGAACGCGCCGTCGGTGTTTTCAGACTGGATTTCGGTTTTGTGGCCATACCACCAGATGGGACACGAAACGCTGACTAAATGCTCGGTGAAACTATTTCCATTTTTTTCACAAAAAATAAAATACTCAAGTGGGCGGCATGGACAACCCCACGCCCTGTTTCTTGTTCCCTTCCGGGACTTTGTGTGCCGCCCCCCCTTCACGGTTCGAACCTCC
>Ga0222633_1000199_pt1 | contig 67237 bp, 66 predicted proteins | sample AntAcemetageno48_FD_179816 | JGI IMG/M metagenome (GOLD analysis project Ga0222633, IMG submission 179816) | Saline water microbial communities from Ace Lake, Antarctica - #48 | ecosystem: Environmental > Aquatic > Non-marine Saline and Alkaline > Saline | place: Antarctica: Ace Lake | collected...
CCGTCCGCGCGCAACCACTGCAGCACCTCGAGATTCCCGCCAATCGCCGCGCTCGAACACAAGTCCTCGTCGTTGCACGGGCATCCATTAGCGCGCGCCCACCGTAGCACCTCGAGATGACCACCCTTTGCCGCGTAATTGCACGTCTGCTCGTGCCACGGGCATCCGTTCGCGCGCAACCACTGCAGCACCTCGAGGTGACCGTCAAACGCCGCCATCCAGCATGTGTTCGCCTCCCACTTGCAGCCGTTCGCGCGCGCCCACTGCAGCATCTCGAGATGCCCGCCCTGCGCCGCCATCGTGCACGCCCTCTCGTCCCATGGGCAGCCATTCGTGTGCGCCCACTGCAGCATCTCGAAGTGCCCGCCTTTCGCCGCGTTTGAGCACGTCCACTCGTCCCACGGCCAGCCGTCCACGCGCAACAACTTCAACTCCTCCAGCTTTCCGATCTTCGCCGCTGCCCTGCAAAGGACTTCTTCCCAACCCGACAGACCCCATCGCCGTTGCTCAACCCGCAACGTGCTTAAGTACCCGAGATCTATTGCGTCAGATAAACATACCGGTTCAAACTTCAGTCCCGTCGCCGTTACCGCGTCGCGCATCGCGCGGCTCACCGCTCGAAGCCTCGCGAGATGTAAGGGTTCGTCGAAATATTCAGACCTGAAAATGTGTTCGACGACGAGGTGGTCGGGGAGGCCGGGGATGACTTCTTGCGCGTCAGCAAGGCTCAAGAGAGTAATGCCGGACGCGATATCACCGTTCGCGACAGTATCCGCGTCGTGTGGCGCGTTGGAAGACATCGTGGAGGGTGTCTGTGCGCGCGTCGTTGTGGTGAGTTTTTATTGGGCGGTGAGAAATCGGCCAGAAACCATTGTTGACGCTAAAATACAACTTTATTCGTTCGCGGTCGTTGGGTATTTCCTCTCCGATCGCGTGCCAGACCGCGAGGCGCCTCGGGGTCTCGTCGCGACGCAAAGCCCCGCTCGCGTGCGTCGTGGTCAGGCTCGGCGCGCCTGTGTGCGTGGCCGCCACAGGCGCTGCGGGCCTCCGGCAGGCGGGTCTACGACGCCGCGGGGGATTGGAAACAAACAAAACAGCTGGAGGTAATACGCGTGCCGTGATTTGAACTCGCTCGCGTGCGTCGGTCGGGCTCGGCGTCGCGTCCGGCACGCCCCCCACACGCTCCGGTCGCCATGACGTTCACCACCCTACCTTCGGGTATGGTCCGTGAAACCAAGTTCGACAGCAAACCACGTAAGGGTTTGAACGACGGCGACCTGGTGGTGTTCCTCGACCCTGTCTCTGGTAAGCCGTACACCGTGGCGCAGAAATCGCCACAAGATTCGGATGCACCCGAAACCGTGTTTCTGTTCGGCGTGGACCACGGCGCCGCGGAAATCAGCTCCTTCACCCCGAAGACCCTGGAGCGGCTGCAAAGCCATACAGAGATACATCTGGAGGTGCAGCGCCACAGGGAATTTTGGGGGTTCCGGTCCGTTTTCGCGAACGAGCGGTTGCTTCAAGCCACGCGCAAGGGCGCGAACCGATTGCGGTTCCACGACCACCACTTCGGAACGTGGGAGGAGTGGCTGCTGGACAGCCGGTACGTCCAGGCCGTGATGGACACAAGCTGGGACCGGATAGAGGTGGTGTTCCGACACCGGCGCTTGGAGAAGCTGGAACTGAAAGTCGTGGTGGTGCGGCTCGGTAAGTGCGAGTACGACGACACGCACGCGCTGCCGGCGTCCACGCCGCTGGCGCTCGGTAAACCGGGCATGACTCAATCCATGCCTCAATCCGCCGCACGGTCGTCTCGGTACAACTCGCCCGCGTCGTCGCTATCTATGCGCCCGCCCCTTTCGTCACTTCGGCAGATGCCCGGCACCGGCGCGGACGGAAGCCGCGGGGACGTGACCAGGGAACACACCAGCGTGCTGCACGCCATGTCAGGGGCGGTGGCGAAGGAGTTCGTGGTGGCGCTTCAACGGGAGGTGAAGGAACGCGCGTCCCTGGAGCGGGAAGTCAGGGAGATGCACTTGGCGAGCGACGAGTTACGGCAATGGACGCTAGGGGAGCTGGAGCGGTTGCGTTCGTACGGCCAGACGCGGGTGGATGAAATCGCGAGTGAGTCACAGCAAGCGCTCGGCGTGGCGAGCGCCGCGGCGACGGCGCGTAGGTCCACGGAACGCGCCGTGGCGAACGCGTTCGCACGGCGACGACGCCGAGTTTACACGAGTAACGCGTTTGGCGCGATGAAAAGGTATGCGTGTGTTGAAGCGAGGACGAAAAGGTTGTTACTACGCGCCGCGAATCGGATGCGACACCGGTGCGTTTCAGGCGCGTTGGGGCGCTGGGCCGAGGTATCGAGGGAAACCAATTTGGCTCGTGTCGCCGCGACGAAACACGTAACGCGCTGGCGTCAAAGGTCCGTGGCGTCCGCGTTCGCGTCGTGGCGCGTGTTGTGGCGACGCGCATCGATGCGCAACGGCGCGGCGCGCGTGCTGATCGCCAAGGCGCGGTTTACCACGCTGGCGCCTGCCGTTAGGAAATGGCGCGCGAGCGTTTCGGAAACGAACGCCTCGAAAGCTCAAAAACGCAAAGCCGACTTGAAGTTCGCGTATCTGTCTCGCAGAACCCTGGGGCGGTGGTTTGTGGAATGGGGTGATTTGCTTGCGAACCGCGCGGTGCGGCGACGACAGGTCACCAGTGGCACCGCGCGCCTTGCGTTGCGACGCGACGCGCGAGTACGAAGCGATTGCGTTGACGCGTGGTCGAGTCTTGCGCGTCGATCGGGGGAGTTGCGACGCGCGGTGTCGCGCGCGCGCGCGCGCGTAGGGCGCACCATCCACCGCGGGTCGTTTAGGAAATGGAGGAACTTGACACTGGCCAACACGCAGAGGCGGCAACTCGTAATGCGCGCGTTAGCGCTTTCGGGGTCCACGAAGGTGTCCTCCACGTTCAAGGCGTGGCGCCGGATCGTAACGGAAAAAGCGGAGACGAGAAAAACGCGGCTCCGAAAATTACTTTCCACCTGGACGCGACGCGGGGTTAAAAAGGCCTTCAACGCGTGGTTGGACACAACATCCGAACAGAAACGAGAACGAGGTTTGCTGTTAATGGACGCCAACCGCATGACACGAAGACACACTGCCCGTGCTTTTGACCGGTGGTTTGAGGTTACTGCTGACGCTAAAAGGGTTTGCCGAATCGTTTCCAAAGTTAAAACTCGAATCGTTCGGCGAAACGCGTTCGTGTTCTTTGGCGCGTGGGTTCACGTTGTGAGTGAAAAGAAACGCCTTACCTGTTTGCTAGCAAAAGTCGTGGGGCGTATTCAGTCACGACTCCTCGCGGGCGCGTTCGACCGGTGGGTCGAGATCTTGCAGGAAACCAAGACGTCTGTGAAGAAACTCAATCGATCGGTTACGCACTTTTTAGTTTTTACTAAAAAGAAAGCATTCGCGGCTTGGCGCGCGGACGCCTACGTCACGTCTCGCGGACGCAAAATCACATCGCGCGCTTTGTCGAGGTTCACGCAGCGAAAGGTGAGTTCCGCGTTTGCGCGGTGGGCGGACATAACGGCTGGTGCTAAAAAAGCCAGAGTCGTCATCGCGAAGGTCGTGGAGCGGTGGCGCCGGCGGTGGTTGATCGCGACGTGCACCTCTTGGGTCGATTTCGTACAAGACGCCAAACGTACGCGACACGCGTTGCGCCAGTTTTTCAACCGGTACGCCCGGGCGCGGGTACACGCCGCGTTCCACGGCTGGGTCGAGGGTGTTGTTCACAAAAAAAGAGCCCGAGCGCTGGTGCAAAAGGCGGTCGCGAAGTGGTCGCGAGGCGTGTTGGCCGGATCGTTCGATTCGTGGGCGGAGAGGGTTACCCGAAACACACACTTTCGGGTTTTATCACAAAAGGTTGTTTCGAGGTGGCAGGCAAGGGTGGTATCCAGGGCGTTTGCGCGTTGGGCGGAGGTCACGTCGCGCACGAACGCGCGGCGCGTCAAAATCGCGAGCGTCGTCAAGCGGTGGACGTCCCGGGACGTCGCGAAGGCGTTTGCGCGGTGGGTTCGCGTTTTAGAAATCGCCCTCGAGTGTCGAAACGTCCTTGCAAAGGCGTTTGCTACGCGTTTGCGTGGCAATCGAGCTGGGGATGCGTTCCGGGGGTGGGTTCGTGTTGTGGATTGCGTGAAAGACGCGCGACGAAAAGTTTCAGTCGTCGTCGAGCGGTGGCGGCGACTCCAAGTCGCCGGCGCGTTCGACGGGTGGCGAGTTGGCGTGGAACAGAAAATGCGAAAGCGGTCCTTAAATCAAGTCGCGGTCGGGCGGTGGAAACACCAGCGCCTTGGCGGTGCCTTCGGGGCGTGGCTGGACCGCATGCTCGCCACTCGCCTCTCCGCCGAGCTCGCCAACCGGGCGATTCGCAAAATCACGCGACGTGAGTTGGTCAAGGCGTTTAACTCCTGGGTTGCAAATTCTGAGTATGCAAAAAGGTCACGTCAACAGCTGGAAGTCGTCGTCACGAGATGGCGCCATCGCGCTGTGTCCGTGTCTTTCGCCAGGTGGGTTTCTTTCGGGGACGAACGCAACCGGTTGCGCGTCGTGGCGGGGAAGGTGTTGCGGCGGTACGTATCGGGCTTTCCCAAATCCCGTCGACTGTTTGATGCCCCGTTCGTGACTATTCACTGTGCACACCATACATCACATACGCCCTGTTTGCGCATACAAGTCACGAACGCGGCCTTACAAGACTGACACTTTTGTTCTTTCCCAGGTTCTCGCGGCTCGCGCTGGTTTCCGCGTTCCAGACGTGGGTTTGTTCGTTGCACACGTCCACACAACTGAAGTCAATCGTTCACAGAATCGTCCAGCGAAACGTTTTGATGGCCTTTAACGGGTGGGTGGATGGGGTGTGTTTCGCGAAGAAACGCAAGGTCCAAGCGCAGCGAGCGCAGGGTATGGCGCGTAAACTCACAAGCCGCGCGAAAGCGAGCGCTTTCCGGGAGTGGCGCGAGACGACCGTCGAGGAAAAGCGAGCCGCAATGGCGGAAACCCACGGCATGACGCTTTGCCGGAACGCGCTCGCCAGGGTGTACAGGAAACACAAGCGCGAGGCGTGGGAGGTGTGGATTGGTACGGCCTTTCCCAATCAACACATCAAGAGCCTCCCTGATCGGCCCGATTACCACGACTGTTTACGTATACTATGGAGTACAGTATACCGTATACCCTTTCCAATCCCTCATACTATGGAGTACAGGGCCGGACCCCTTTCCAATCCCGGATATACGCGTCACGACCAACTGACCCTTTCGGCGTTTATCGTACCAGGTCGCGTTCGAAAAACCAAAGCCACCACCGAAAACCTGAAAACGTGTTTGACCCGAAAACGAATCGCCCAGCGCTGGTTCCTGCGGTGGTACTGGGACGCGTTCGACAGCGATATTCAAGTTGCGCTTGCGAACATTCTGGGCGCCAGCGAAAACGCGATGGACGAGGTTGGGCTGGGCGGCGGGGGCGGCGGGGGCGCGAGCGCGGTGAAAGGCGTGCGGGCGATGAAACGGCGGGACCCGGACCCGGACTCGTTTTCGGGGTCGTCGTCCTGCGACGAGTCCGGCGAGGACGAGGACATGATGCGCGCCGGCGTGGCGAACGCGGCGGACGTGATGCTTTTCGGTGCTAAAAAAATCGACCACGGAGACAAGCAGGCACTTGAAAAGGAAGCCGCGCGAGTGCTCGCGGGCCAGAGCCTACACAGCGCAAAGAAGCAAAACTTGTTCGACAACGCGGTGGGTTTGGGGGACGCGGCGTACCAAGGGAGCACGGATGAGGAAACTTCGGTTTCTTCGGTTTCTTCGGAAAGCGCCAGTCCGGTTGGTGCTGGCGAGTTTTTTTCTCCCACGATCGGGATGGAATCGGACTCGGGAGTGAAGAAAACCCAAAACCTCGCGTCTCCCACGAAAGATAAAGCCGAATCCGAGACGTCATCGGAAAGCGCGTCGCTTAACGCGTCTCCTCGAGTGTTAGGGAACCCCGGCGTGGAGTCGTACGAATCGCGAATCGCGAGGGCGGTGCAAGAGCAGCGCGTGGCGGCAAACGCGAGACGAGGGTAATTTTGATTCACAGTGGCTGTTGTGTATTTCACAAACGTTTTTTATCTGTGTTTCTGGTACGAACACGTCTTTCGTGTAACCTCTAAATTTGGAGGTATGCTCGTACCTTTCTTGCGTGGAAAACATTCACGCGGTGTAAGTCCATTCACTTGACACATAAAAGGAACCACCCCTTACTTCTTGACATCCTTCAGGTCTTTGAACTGATCGACGCCTTTGGTGAAGATGGCGCCTTGCGCCGAGAACAGCTCGGCGAGGCCGGTGTCCCCGGCGGCGCCTTTTTGGGTGAGGTACTCGTAGTACGTCATCGGCTTGTGTCCCGTGAGGTTGTAAAAGTCAGGAGAGCACCGCGAGTAGAACCCGTTCTGGAGGTACTCGAAGAACTCCGCTCTTGTTGTGCCGAAATCTTTCTCGAATTGATTAACGTCCTGCGGCTGGTACGTGATTACCTTCCCCGCGGCCTCGGGGCAGATTGTTTTCGCCTCGGCCGAGGCCAACGCTTTCGTTAACACAGCGGCGACGTCGCCCATGCTCGTGCTCTGCGCGCCGCAAATGTCGTAAAACTTATCCCCGTGCCGCTCCACGCCGTCCACGAAACAAGCAACCGCCGCCTCGCCCATGTCGTTACACGCGACGAACGAGTTCTTGCACTCGCCAAGCGGGGACTTGAACGTGTTGTCGTTTTTAATAGACTCCAACTCGTTCTTCAACAGGTGGTCTGAGATAAATTAAAAGAAAGTGTCAGTCTTGCGTGGGAAAACAAACAGTCGGCGGGATTTGGGAAATGCAAATATCATACGTACTCATGTAGAAGTTCCCGCGGATGACGGTGAGCTTTTTCCCAAACCCCGCTGCGATGAAACACTCCTCGCTCCACCAGTAGTGCTGCAACATCAGGGGTATGACCGCGTTTGATCGGCTGACGTGCGTCTCGCTATCGTACGCATTGGTGTTCGTGTCCGCCCCGAAGCACGAGACGCGCACGACGTGGTGCAAATTCTTTTTAATGGACTCAGTTTCGCCGCACCACTTCGCGAACGCCATGTGTTGGCCGATAAACTTGTCCTGCGTCGATGAGAACAAATGCGTCACGCCTTGCATCGCGGGAGCCCATGTTTTGTCATCCTCCAAATCGAACGCCACAGTCTCGTGCGCGCCGAGAGACGTGGCATACTCCGCCTTGTCCCTCGTCGCGGCTCGGACCGTGAACCCCGGGATCTGAGACAATCGAGCCACGACTTCCTTACCGACTCTTCCAGTGGAGCCCGTGACCAGGACGATCTTGTCGCTCCCGGCGGTGACGGACATGAGTCTGGTTGAGGTGTTGGTGAATCTGCGTGTGGTGGGGAACGCGGTGCGTGCAAATTTTGTCGCGGAGGTGCGAAGGGCGGACGCGAGCATCGGAATGGAATGGATGTGAATGTTAACTTTGCTGTTCAGTTGAAAACGTAAATCGTGAATTACAGTCCCTGACTCCTCCTCTTTTTGTTGTTTCCCTCCCACCGCGCTACGGGGCACCACGTCACGGGTACAAGAACATCCCTTTAATTCCCTCTGGATCGGTCACGAACCCGAGGTTTTTGTAAAAAGGCACCACGTTGCCATCCGCGAAGAGCGTTATGTTTCCGATATCGCGAGCGAGTAACGTCCGGATCATCTGAGCGATTAACGCCGAAAGTGTCAGTCGGTCGTAATGTTCGTAACTTGTATGAGCAAACAGTGCACTTGTGATGTATTTGTAAGAGCCGCGAGTACTGGTAAGAGTTACCAGTAGTGCATTTCCTTTTAATGAGTGGACGTCAAAGAGGGGCTGTGATCAGTGAGGCGGAACGTGGTAAATGGGAAAGGCCTTTACCTGTTCGCAAAGCGCTTTCCCCAAGCCTTGGCCTTGGAAATCGGGATCAAGCACGACGTCCCAAATCGTCGCGTTGAACGCGTGGTCCGAGGTGGCCCTGGCCATGCCTATTAGCTGTCGGTGGCCGAACTTTAGGACTGCTTTTTCTTTTTCGTCACGGGGGTACGTTGCGCCGGGTAACCCGACAAACGCAGATGCCTGCTTTTCTAATGAATCCGCCTCCGCCTCATCCTTTCCTGACTCCTCCTCCTCTCCGGCACCTCCGCTCAACCCGTCCCGGTCCAGTGACTCGCTCAGCTCTAAAAACAGACTCGCGACGCAGAACGAGTTATCAAGCGCGGCTTTGACTTTGTGAATCGGCCGGCGCGGCCACCCCACGCCGTCGCAAAGGCGTTCCAGGTCGTAGCAATCAACCGCCGCTGAGGTTGCAAAACGAAAAGTGTCAGTCTTGAAGTCTGAGTATGGGTGTACTGTATTGGGCGATTTATGCCGTGAGCAAACAGTCGTGTACTCTGGACTTGTGATATATGTAGTAACTTCCTTTTAATGACTAGAGTGTAGTCACGTAGGGGCTGTAAACAGTGTCGATATTTGGGAAAGTCCCGAGACGTACCGGTGGTGCTGTACACGATGCGCGCGAAACTCCCATCTGCACGTTCCGTGGTTATCAAAACCACATCTTGTTCCTCTTCGCCCGGCAACGGACCGGCCGGGGAGTTTTCAGGTGTCGGGGCGAATTCGTCCTTGGTTTCGGTCCGCGAATCCACGTCGTGTTTGGCGCGGGTTCGCACGCTTCGTCGTACGTTTCGTGGCGCGTCTCGTTGGGACGACGAACCCGAGTGATGACGATGACGTCCGTGAACACTGCCTCGAGTCGTGTCAAACGCGAATCTCGACGACGACGACGTTACCACTCGCCTCGGCGTCGAGAATGGTGGGAAACCACAACTCGCACTCGCACTCGTCGCCGCCGAGGAGTGGAACATCGCGACGCCGCCTCGCGTACGCCGCGGAGGGAGCACGCACGCGCAGCGACGTGTGCGGGACACAAGCGTGTCGCTCCTCAGAGACACCCGAAAAAATCCACTTCGGGAAATATCGCGGACACGACGTTTTACCGAAATCTTGAGATCCGGACAGAAGGCACGCGCACACTCGCGGCACGCTACGCGCGGTCGGGTAGTGTCCCGGGGGCGCGATGCACGGCCGTAAACGAGAGACCCTGGACGAATCAAGGGTGCGCACGCGTGGGTTTCGTCGTTGCTGTGACCCGTGTTGTGGCCGGCTCGGTCGGACCGAGGTCCACCATCCCATCACTTTTTTTAGCCCAAGGTGCCGTCCTCCCCACCGACTGACGTTCACCATCCATCCCCACCCCACCCCCCCCGTCTCCAGGCCCGCCGCGAAGCCTCGTTGCCCAAGGTGGCGCTGATCCGCGCGTTGCAGCAAGAAGCGATTCGCCGACGCATCGGTCGCGTGTACGACAAAACCTCCATGGCAGTCACCGGCAGGCTCCTCGAGATCAACCCCGAGGTTGTCACCGCGTGGAACTTCCGGCGCGAGTGCATCGCCAGCAGTGGCACTTCAAGCAGCAGCTCGGTTGCGGTGCCTGCAACGAAAGTGAAGGATACAGACAAGGATGCGGAGACAACCGCGGAGACAAACACATATACGACACCACGTGAAGAAGATAAAGTGTACGACGACCTGTTCCCTCTTCGCGACGAGCTCGCGCTCACCGAGCGGTGCCTTCGGAAACACCCGAAGAGTTACCCGACCTGGCACCACCGGAAGTGGACGGTTGCGCGTTTGGTTGGTGCGGTGAGTGGTGTCCGCGGTGTCCCTGGTTCGACTCCCCGCGATTCGGGAGGGAGTTGCGAGTCACACGAGTCAACCCGAAGAAAAGCGCCAACGCAGGAGACTAAACAAGCGCTGCAAGCCGAGCTTCGGTTATCCGAAAAACTCCTCACCCTGGACGACCGCAACTTCCACGGCTGGGGGTACCGCAGGTTCGTGGTGGCGACGTTGAGTAAGGTAGCAGGGAGAAGCAGTGACGCGAGTACTGATGAGAAGTACTCGAGAAGTGACGCGAGTACTGATGAGAAGTACTCGATACGCGAAACGGAGTCGGAGTCAAACGCAAACTCAAACGCGGAGGAGTTGAAATACTCCACCGAAAAGATCGAGGCGAACTTTTCAAACTACAGCGCGTGGCACCACCGGACGAAATACCTGCCGCTGGTACACGGAGTTCGGGTAACTATGCATACCGGTTACCCTGGTGCAGGAACAACGCTACCCACTGATGGAGGACCACTTACGTTACCTACCAATGGAGGACCACTCACGTTACCTACCAATGGAGGAGCGACGTTACCCACCAATGGAGGACCACTTACGTTACCTGAACAGACTAATTCTGCTGCGCTAACGTTACCCAAACGCGTCCTGGACGCCGAGTTTTCCTTGGTGCAAAACGCGTTCTTCACGGAACCCGAGGACCAGGCGGGGTGGATGTTCCACCGGTGGCTCACGGCGCAGACCGCGAGTGGGGATGGGGATGGGGACGGGGATGGGGCCGTTGTCGACAACGTCCCCGGGGAGACCACCGGGACGTACGAGCGCGAAGCGGTGTTGTGTCGGGAACTTTGCGACATGGAACCAAACTGTAAATGGCCGGTCGCGACGCTACAGCGCCTGACGCGTTTGGCGGGTCGTGACGAAGAAAGCGAGGCGCTGCTTGTGAAACTGCAAACCCTGGACCCCATGCGAAGCGCGTACTACTGCGATTGCGCCAGGGTTCTTTAACGGGGCGCGAAACGGTGATTCCTCTTGTCCGCTCGGTGTCGAAGAGAAAAAGAAAACAGTTAGGGTGACGACGCGCAATGCGATTTAGCGAGGTGCAGCACTTTTCGGCAGATAAGCAAATCCCAAAACCTCATCAAAAGAAACATGACAGCCCTTGCTTACAACCCGTTAAACGTCACACAAAGCTATTCCCGTGCGTTCGTTTTCTCTCATGTATCGCAAATTTCGTCCCACTCGTATTAGTAAGCGCGTCAACATTTATCTCCCTTACTGCAGCTGCGCGTACCACAGACCGGTGATCTTCACGTCCTTGGGCGCCTTGCTGCCCAGATCCGTGTCGGACGGCTGGATGGATTCGAACACCCCCGCGATTTCGCCAGTCAGTGCGTCGTACTTGGCGACGTTGAAAACCGCGGAGCCCTTGAGGGCGGCGACGTTCTTGTTGTTCTCCTTGAGGAGTTCGTCGGCGTCGCTTTTGGCGGGGAGCGCCACGGCGTTGTCGTAGCCGGTGGACCCGCCTCGGCCCTTGGGGTCCAGGAAGGACGACCCGCGGTAGGACGGGACGGTGAAGTCGCCGCCGAACTGCGAAGTGTTGCCCTTACCAGCGAACTCCTTCAGGGTGAACAGAAAAGGAACGCGCTCGCCGCCCGGGAGCTGCACGGTGACGGCGGCGTAATCGAGACCGTCGCGCTCCTGCACCGCGACGCTGCCGTCGCTGCCGACCTTGAAGGAACCGGTCATGCCGTCCAGGGTGTAGGTCAGGCGGGTCATGAGCTTGGTTTTGGTGAAATCGCTTTCGCCGGCTTTGAAAGAGCTTTCCTCCTTCACCGTGAACGAAGTGGGTTCCATGCAGAACTTCGAGAGTAAAAGAAAAGTGTCAGTCGCGAGTCGGCGAGTGTGGGTGTACTTCGTAACGTGTATGAGTAAACAGTCAACCGTAATCGGGTCGAACAGTGCACTTGTGCTGTATGTAGTGCACTTCCTTTTTAATGACTAGTGTAGTCAAAGAGGGTCCGTAAAAAGTCGGCGGGATTTGGGAAAGCCCCAACACGTACCTTCTCGAGCTTGTAATCCTTCGCCGGGATCTTGCTGCCGGCTTCGCCGGTTTCAACCACCGGGCACGTGTTCGCCAAACCGGTGCCTTTGACTTGCAGGTAAGTAAGACCCTGGAGCTCGTCGTAGGTCACGGCGTTGGCGGACTGCTCGGGTTGAAAGGAAAGGAAAGGGAGGGCTTTTGGTCAGTCGGGTGGAGGGAAACGCTTTTTTGCCAAAAACGTTTGCCAAAACAAAACCAAAAGTTGACAACAACAGAAGCAACAACGTCGACGTGTCGATGCCCTTCCAAGGCGCGTTGCTTCCTGGAGACTGTTCGGAACCGCGAGTGACCACCACCCGCGCGTATCGCTGCGTTTCCAAGGAGCACATCGTTTTGTCACGCAAAATGCGCCCTCGCGCGCCCGTTAACGGGTGGTTACCGGGGACGCGCAATCGATGGGAACGGAAACCGGACCGGGAATGTATCGAAACGTACCGACGCGAGCACCGCGGAGACGGCGATGCCGGCGATGAGAGCCTTGCCAGCACGTTCCACGCGTTCCACGAACGCGGGCTTTGCGGCGGAGCACTGGGTGACGGTGCTGTTGCGGGTAAGAAAATATTTGGAAAGGTCAGCGAGGTGTGTGCGGTGGGTGCACGTGATGCCGGCGAGCGGTATCCATCGAAATCGGGCCCGGGACGATGATGACATCGTGGCATCGCGACGATGCTCTCTCGACAAAGCGCGCGATCGGTCTCCCGTGACTAGTCATACATGGCAAGGTGGCCCGCGTCCACTCGCGGTGACGATGCACATGGGGTACCAACCTACGTGACCGACGCCAATGTGACGATTCGTGTCGAACCACACGCCCCGTCGCCGTCGCGTTTCCGGTGACACGACGTCGCGGTGTCAACCATCGCCCGTCGCTGCATCGCGGAAAACGTGGAAATTAGCCGGAGGGTTTATCGTCCCGGGAACGTGGACGCACCGCTTGTTCGTGCGCACGGCGGCGCGCTGCGCCATGAGGGCGTTGGTGACGGAAAGGCAAGCCATCTTTACGGTGCGGTTGGCGTCGGTGGGGACGGGCGTGTGCGGATATGAAGCCGCGATGACACGAGACGCGAGAGAGTTGCATCGAAAAACAACACCGGAAAGGCGAAAAACGATTTTTCCGTCCAATGAAAATCCCGCACGAATATTTCGCACATCTGAAAGCAGTACGTCACAGGCATCATGGATAGGCTGCCATCGGGCCCATAACACTTGGGTGCTGCACGCGACAACGAGATGCGAAATCGAGGCGACACCGAAAAGTAAGAAAAGTTGGCGGCATGGCGTAATAAGCGGCGGCGGCGGCGAACGGGGCCAGTACCTCACCGCACCGACGGGACAGTCCTGCGGCGTCTGTGAGCTCGAGGGCGGGGTGACTGTTTGCGCACTGACGGTGGTCAACCCAACATCGTTTCGTAAGTGGCACGTTTCGAAACATGATCCGAAGAACCGCGCGCCTGCGCAAGGAGTTCGTGTACCGCAAATCTTTGGAGGGCAAGGAACGGGAGTTGTACGAAAAGAAGCGGAAGATCCGGCAGTGCTTGGAGGAGGGCAAGGTGATTCCCACAGAGCTGCGGAATTCGGAAGCGAGTTTGCGCACGGAGATCGCGTTGGAAGACACGAACACCGCGGTGAACGGCAACGCGGCGGATGACGAGTACGCCAAGGCGAACGAACGCGACCCGAAGGTGTTGGTCACTACGTCTCGAGACCCTTCCTCGCGACTCACGCAGTTCGTCAAGGAAGTAAAGCTGTTGTTTCCCACCTCGCGACGAATCAACCGGGGTGCACAGGTGTTGCCTGACTTAGTCGAGCTGTGCAGAAGCAACGACTTCACCGACCTCGTTATGGTGCACGAACACCGGGGCGAGCCGGTGAGGGCCTTTCCCATGTACCGTTCCGTTCCGCCTCCCTGATTTCCATCACAACAAGACTGACCTGACACTTTCTTTTTCCCAATCAGGACGGTTTGGTCATTTCACACATGCCGTTTGGCCCCACCGCGTATTTCGGGCTAACGAACACGGTGATGCGGCACGACGTGAAGGACCAGGACATCGGCACCGTATCCGAGGCGAACCCGCATTTGGTACTCGAGAACTTCACCACGCCGCTAGGTAAGCGCACGGCGAATATTCTGAAACATCTGTTTCCATCGCCGAAGGATGGGAAGAGTAAGCGGGTCATCACTTTCGCGAACGATTCCGATTACATCGCGATGCGGCACCACACCTACGAAATGCCCCGGGGCGCCAGCTCATGCGCGCTAACCGAAGTCGGCCCGAGGTTCGAAATGAAGCTGTACCAAATAAAACTGGGAACAATCGACGCGGACGACGCGGACGTGGAGTGGTCCTTACGGCCGTTCATGAGGAGTAGCAAGAAAAAAAGACTGTAGTCGCTGATGGGGGTGTGTGACTAGTGTAACAAGGTACTATCGCCTCGTGGGTGTGACCGTACTCGTCGTACGTTTGAGTTCACCAAGTTGTTGATTTCTCAGAGCTTGATAAATGTATTCTCGCCATTAACAATCAACGAGAAGGTATACCTCTCGCTACGCCGACCCCTCGTTGACGTAGCAATCGTCCATTCCCTCCAGCGACCCTCCGGTTTGAATGCTGATGGGCAGGTGGTCCACACCGTTGAAGCGCTGTATGCCGCACACCCGCCCGAGGTTTTGCGGTGATCCGGAGTTCAGCTCCAGCACGTGCACGCACGCGTTTTGCGAGCAGAAAACAACCTGCTGTTTTCCCGAGGTCAAGTTCACCCCGCTCATCGCTTTTAGTAAAATGTCGATGAACATGCCGTGCACCACGAGACACACGGCGCCGTCTTTTTCTTTCCACCCATCCGCCATTTCCCACAGCCACTGTTTCACTTGCAAAACCCTCGCCTGCGCCTGCGGGACGGTTTCGCACCCGCTCTGTTCACTCCACCAGCCTTTAATAAGCTCGACGGGCACGTCGCAGCCTGGAAACTCCCTCTCCAGTTGCGCTTTTGTCAACCCCGGCCGTCCCACCACGCCCCCTACCGACCCCGGGCTCCCGTCGAAACACCCGCCGTGCTCGTGAATATCCGCCCGTACGGTGATTGGGACACCTAGTTTAGCAGATATGGGCGTCGCGGTGAGCATGCACCGCCGCATGGGCGACACGAGCAGTTTTTTGATTTGATGTTTCCCGGGTATCGATCCATCGGCCACCGCCCCGTCCCCGAACCGCTCCCCTACGAACTTCCCAAGCGCGGCGGCTTGTTTGAACCCAGTTTCAGTCAGCGTCGGATCCGAGTCGCGATCGGGGTTCATCAGGGACGGCACGGAAAGCGCGTTGTTCGCGCTTTGCGCGTGGCGCACGACGTAGACGCGCATCGTGTGTGGATTGACTTGACGCGTGTCAAAGACACGAGATGCGTCAACACGAGCGTGGGAAACCACGGAAGCGCCGCTGGAAGGCCAGACCACCCGCTGTTGTGGCGACACAACGCGCGACACTACACACACAGGAAGCACGCAGACGCGGGATGCGAGTTGGCTCCGTGGACGCCGCGAAGCGTGGTGTGCGCGCACAGGGCACGCGACGTTTGGCGAAAAGCGACATCGGTGAAAGTTGCTTTTTGGTCCACTCGTTTCTTTCTGGCCGCGTTTCCTGTCAATCAGTGTCAGCAATCAATGTCACCTCCATTGTGGTCGGCCCCGAGCGAGCGGAGGCACTCGGCGGCGGCGTCCGGTGCGGCGCGATGGCGAGCGTCGGTGGGGGTAACGGAAACGCCAAGGCGACGTCGTCGTCGTCGCTTCCGAAACCGTCCACGGTCGTTACCAACGGGGACGGCAAGCGCGGTGAGGGAATCGAGGTGCCACGCAATCGGGCGAATTTGAAAGGAACGGGTGACACCAGTTCCGACTCTGCGGGGCCAACGACCCACCCGCGATCCGGGAAACAGCTCTGGGGGCTTGAAAGCGTCCAGGCCGTCATGGCGGCTCCAAACCCCGCCAAACAACAAAGGTCGTTGTTTATGAGCGCGTACAAGTCCATGAAACGCGCGGCTGGAATCAAGAGCCGGAAACGCGCGAGTTTGGATGCCGACGAAAAAACAAACTCGAGTAAACTAAACGACGCGTGGAGTAATGGGGACGCCGAGGGTGATGCCGGGACGGTTGTTGATACGGGCAAATATGCTCCGGGAACTTCACTCAACACGGACGAAAAGGTACGGTCCACCGGAATCAGACACGCGGACCCGCAACGCACGCTGACGCATAAAGCGTACTTGGACGCGCTGAAATTGGCGCTTCCGAGGGACGTCAAGTTCGACCGGGAGAGCGGCGCAAACGGAGGGGCATCGACGTCGAGTACGACGTCGATGGTTTCGAAACACAAAGATGGGGTCAGGGACGACGCTGATGCGGTGGACTTTGGAGTTTTTTTCGCGGCTGATACCGGCGCCGAACACAAGGAAGGGGGCGTTCTGCCCGACGCGCCGAAACCGTCGCCGGCGCTGGGTCTCGTTCGCCAGGGTTTTAAAAACACCATGCGTGAGTTAGTGGGGGATATGCGCAAAAGACACGAGGGCGCGTGCCACACCGCGCGAGGCATGTTGGTTTCCTTGCACAGACTGGACGAGCTGGAACCGAGCGCGGTGGCGTTTGGCCGAGTGCAAAGAAGAGCGGACGCTGCGTTCTGGACCGGGTTGCCTCCCGTGAAAATGCCGTGCGAGTTTTCCGAACCGCGCGTTTCGAAAACGGAATCGGGACCGATGGTGAACGCGTCCATTGAGGCGGAGCGCGAGCCACGAATCGCGAGGGACTCGATTCCTGAAAATTTTGGTGAAACATACCTACCCACGAAAACCGCGTTGTTGTCCCCGAAACGCAAACCGCCGTCGGCGGCGGTCGTGGCGCGACGGTTCACGGCGAACGCGGAAACGAACTTTGCGTTTTTTCCAACCGACCCGCGTTCCGACCGACAACAGTCGCACTCAGCGCCCGTCTCGCCGAGCTGGCAAAACACGCATACGTTGTCTCAGGGTGCGCAAAACCAACAACGCTCTCCCACGCGCGCGTCGTCGCCGCACTTTACGGACAGATCGAATGGGTATTTAACTCACGGGATGAATCACCTGGGTGGCAACGCACGTCTCCTGCTGGATATGGAGACTCAAAACACCCGCAACGCCGTGGCGGATTTACGGCACAGCCACCGAAGGGGCGGCGACAAAATCCAACATGGGTTCTGGGACAGTCACCCAGCCCCAAACGAAAGTCGCCCTTCAACATCGCCAAATCTCGTGGCACGAGTAACTCTGGCGGGCTCGCGGGTTAAGCTTCCGTTGTCTATTACGAAACGGTTGGAAAAGGTGATTCGTAACGGAAGCGACGATTCGGACGATTCGGACGACTCGCTGGAGCACTCGCCCGTGCCTAAAACCTGGGTTTCGGGTCGCGGCGGGTCGCGGTTCGGAGCGACCACAACACACGAAAACGGTATGGGTAATCGGGGTATGGGTAATCAGTCTGACAATACGTCTCCGTCGGAAGCAGCGGTCACGGCGCAAAGGGCGCGACTCGCCGCTTCCGCGACGCGGTCGCGAAACGGGTTCGCGACGAAAGAGCGCGACACGAACGCTTCGCGGAACGGCGACGCGCGTTTCGCGCAAACGTCGCGAGACGACCGAGACGAAACCTCCCCGGCCGAAACCTCCCCGGTTGTTCGGTCTCGCCGGCCCGGTGACTTGGACTCAGTTCGCGAAATGCGCCGAAGGTTACAACGCACCTACGAAAAGGAAGCGCGGGACATGAAACGGACCGGGGAGCTCGTGAAGGAGTTTGAAACAAGGAACCCGGTCAGAACGGAAACGGCGTTCAGAACCGTTTCGAACGCGCCGCGATACGTATTGCAGAGGGACTCGTCGCCGTCGCCACCGAGACGCGGTGGGACTTCTCGTATGAACAAACAGTCCGAGGAAGACGTGTGGGAAGACCGGCTCGCCAAACTCGGCGGGTTTGACTCGTTCCAGGACGTGCCGTCAGGTGGTGCGCCTCCGATGAACGTAGCGCAGGCGCGTTTAAAAGCGGCGTACGCCATGGACCGGGCTTCTTTGTTGGATGATGACGACGAAAAAGACGAAATGAAGTTTCAGCCCGATTCGAATTCGAATTCCGACGCGCTCGTCGCCGCGCCCGGATTGTTCCGCGGAGTCATGGGATCGCCCGCCACAGCGCAGGCGGGATTCGACGCGCTTTCGCGACGACGCGACGCGCGAAGAGCGGCGCAGGCGAACGCGGAGACGAAACCGTGGACCGCAGGGCGAGGAGGAAGATAGGAACTTTTAGTAAAAAGCTTGAAACTCGTCGCGCCAATTATTTACCCGACCAGTTAGAGTAGAGAGTCGTTCATCAGCGGCGGCTGCCAGTGCGACGCGCGCGGGGGGCGCGGCATGACCGCGAACCACCCGCAGCTCGGCTCCGCGCTTTCGAACATCGCGGAGCTGAACCGGGTGTATTTGGAGCACCAGAGGGAAACCCTTCGTGTGGCCGAGGCGGCGGAGACACGGGAAGGTGGTTCGCGAAACGGAAATGGAGCGAAGAAGCGTAAACGCGACAAGAAGAAGGCGAAGCGCAAGGACAGCAAGAAGGCCAAGAAGGAGGGAAAGGGCAAGAAGCGCAAACGGGACAAGAGCGAGAAGAAACACAAGAGTCGCAAGAAGAGTAAAAAGGCTACGAAGTCAAAGGACCGGTCGTCGTCGTCCAGTGACTCCTCTTCGAGTTCAGGATCTGGTTCTGGTTCTTCCGATGCCGAATCAGACGGCGAATCTAGTGGCGACGCCGCCCAACGCCCGTCGGTACAAAACAAGCGCACACCCGAAGAAGAACTAACCGCCGGCCGCAGCGCGATGCTCCTCACGAAACAAATCTTGGCGAAGTTTCCCGACGTACGTGCCGATTTCCGGAACATTTTGCAGTCAATAGACTCGGGCGAAGCCGTGTCCGTGGCCGGCGTTCCCGACGAGAATTTGCGAAACTTGCTGGACGGTTTGTTCGACGCCCTCGGTTTGGTTAAACTGCCGAAATCGGGTGCCCGGTCGTTACCCAGGGGTGGTGATAAGCTACTCACCAAGCTATCACTGGTGTTCGACATGACTGAGGAGGAGCTGGCGCCGTTCGCGCGACCTCCGGCGGAGATCGCAAAGCCCGAGCCGCTTTCGAAGGAAACAGACACGCGCGCTCGCGACGCCGCGAGACACGAAAGGAAAACCGCAAAGATCGGCATGACCATCGAAGAAGCCGAGGCGATGCTCGCGAATGGCACGGTTCCCATGACGAGCCCGACGGGCACAAATCAAGAACCCGAAGCGACGCTCGTGAAGGAAGCGGTTCCCGCGACGAAGCCGACGGATACAAATCCACCAACTGTGGAAACCCAACAAATCGGTCCTTCCGGCCCTCCCCCCAAAGCTCCTGAAAAACCACCGCCGCGCGTGCTAGGGCCCGCGATGCCTCCGCGCGCGATGTTGGAGGCCGCGGCCGCGGACCTCGCGACCGATATCGCCAGTGCCGTCGGCCCGGCGCCTCCCGACATCGTCGAGGAGGTTGAGTTGGTGGGCGCTGAAGCCAGGGTGGCGGCGGCGAAGCGAGTTTTACAGGTGGTGCGCGCGAACGGCGATGCGTATGACGTTTTGGGTGTCACTCCAAACGAAAACACCACGGCGGCTGCTTTAAAACGCGCGTACTGGAAACTGTCTCTGTCCGTGCACCCCGACAAGTGCGACTACGCGCACGCGAGCGACGCCTTCGGCGCGGTGAAGAAAGCGCACGAGCTTCTTTTGGACCCTTCCGAGAAAGAAAGAATAGACAAGCAAAGAGACGAGCTGACCGCAAGAGAGGGCTTCGAGGAGTGGCTCGCGCACGAGCGAAGCGCCGCGATGTTCCGATTGAAGCGAGGCGAGGCGCTTCCCGGAGACGACGCGTTGTTGCGGGATCCGAGGGACGATGCCAAAAAAGAAAAAGGCCGCGACGAGTGGATGACCACGCTTCCGGAGCAGCGAAGACCCGTGGCAGGAGGTGAGCCTGCACAAAACGGCAAAGGCAACGTCAAGGCTTTCGCCATGAAAAACTTCGTACAAAGAGACGCGCGAACCATCGCGGACTGGACCGCGGCGCCGCGAGACGCGGAGGCGGTTGAGGCGCAGTTGTTTTTAGCCGCGCAAGAGGCGAAATATTCGACGCCGGTAGGTACCGGTGAATCTTTGGAAGATCTTCAGACCAAAAGCCTGGTGGAGCAGTACACCCTCGCTACTCGCGGCAAGTCATTAGTGACGCAGCACCAGGAAGGGGAAATCAAAGCGGCGAAGGCGGTGAGGGCGGAGGCGAAGGCGAAGAAGGCGCAGGCGAAGGAAAACGCAAAAAAGGAGAAGGGAAAAGGCGAAGAAAAAAAAAAAGACGACGACGACGACGGCACGGGGTGGTCGTACAAGCCCTGGAACCGGGAGACGGATTTGGAAGCCGGACGGTTGGGGTCGCACGTTTTGAAACCGGACGAGATGCTGAAGAAAGCGGGGGGGGACCTGAGTGGGCGGTTCGATAGCGGCGGGACGGCGGAGAGGTGACGCTTGTTTTGTCGATTTAGCACTCACTTTCGTTACCTCGCGCGAATTTTCAAAACCGCCGACTGCTGCAGCCCTGCACGCATCGCCTAGTAACCAATGGATGGCCCGATTTGGGTTCGACGCGCCTTGGTATCTCGCCGGCCACAACCCCGGCGCCGCGGTTTGGGTTCCCCGGAACTCACACCGCCGTCGTCCGGCGCGTCGCGTCGTCTACGCGCGAGGTCGCGGCGTGCATCTGCGTAGCAACGCAGCGACCCGCAAGTGGGGGAACACCGAGTCGGTGTGGACGTTTACTTCCACATCCTCGTCTGGCCCGACAGATTCCCCATGTCTACCGTGTCCGGCTCCGCGGTGGACCCGCGATGCGTGGCGTGGTGCAGACACAAAGTGAAACTGTTGGGCGCCGATGTCAACGCGTTGTGGCGACCGGAGGTACGTTAGGGTTTGCGTTTTGGGAGTAGGGGGGGGGGACACGTCGCACGTCGGGACCGATGGGCCATGGGCGGTGTTTAACGTCGTTGACGCACGCTGTGTTTTTGTTTTTGTTTCTCAGTGCCCGACCACGACCCGCGCGATCGTTGGTCCGACCCTGTTGACTCCTGTTGACTCCTCGCGTCCGGCCGGTCGCACACGCCAAATGTCGCACTCCACTGACCGACGTTTCCCCCCCAACTCGTGCTCAACTCCGTGTTCCCTCGCGGCGGTGTCTTTCCGCGTTTCTTCGCGTGGTCCTCGCCCAATTCAATCTCGCCTCAAACACACAACACAAACCACGTTCCAACATTTTCAATCCAAACGCAAACAGCGCCACGACGCGGCGTGCGTCGCGTTTCTCGCAGGCGCGGACGGTGACACCGCGAAACGCAACGCGGACACGGACACGAAACGATTGTTCATGTACGTCGAGGTTAATGCGGGTAAAGGCGATACCGGCGGTACCGCTGGAACTTTACGTGTCCAAAGCGCGGTTCCCCTGGCCGGGAGTTGGACGAAACTCATCGCGCTGGTGCGGGACCCGTCGTCGTTGGTGCAAGGCGGAGTTCCGGTCACCAAACCGGTGACGTTCGCGAGCTGCCCAACATTAGTGCACGTTAGTTGCGTTGACAACGATGTGGCTGGGTCGCTTTTAAAAACAATCAAAGGCGTGTACGCGCCGCCTCTTTTGCGAAACGAAAGTTGGCCGGAGGTGCGTATTTCCCATAGAACACGTTCCGCCTCCCTGATTGCCCATACTCGTCCTGCGAAGGGACTATTCTCTGCCCATTACCCTGACTGTTTACTCATACACATTACGAGAGACTGACACTCTCTTTTATTTATCGTAAGTCCGTGCGGAACGATTTAAAAACGCACACGCACGCGTACTTGGCGCAGCTCACGGAACGGTCATTCTCGATGAAAGGCAAAACCGTGCTTTACGTTCCGGACGAGCCTGATATTCTGGGTACCGCGGGCGCGGACGCGAATGACAACGAGAACTCCTCCGTCGATGGCGACCACGACCACGACCACGCGTCGTTTACGCGTAAGGACCTGGTGCAGCGCCTGGAAACCACCGTGATTCACTGGACGCGGCAGATTCGCGAGGTGCTGCGGAAAACCGCGTGCGCTGGGGGCGGGCGGGTGAAGGGCGGCGAGTGGGACGGGGGTTGGGACGCGTCTTCCGTAGGGTCGGGGAAGGGAACCGGGGACGGGAGCGACGCCAACGCGACTGGTACCAACCCATCAAGTGCCAACTCATCGGGTAACTCCCCAATCAACGACGGCCCTTTATCGGAGGTATCGTTCTGGCACGCGCGCGCGGCGGACCTGGCGGGTATTCAGCTTCAGCTGGACGCCCCGGGGGTGGGCAGGGTGGTGATGGTTTTGAAACGAGTGGGGTCGACTTATTTGGAACCGTTTGTTGCGTTGCGAGCCGCGCTCACCAGCGAATCGGCGGCCGCGTTTGACAACGCCAAGTTTCTGAAAACCCTGGTGGAGCCGTGCGTCGCGCTCGCGAACGCCAGCGCCAAGGAAGTCGGCCCGCTGATGCCCGGGATTTCGCACCGCGTGCGCCTGGTGTGGAACTCCAGTGAACACTACAACAAACCCGAACGAGTGTTCGGTTTGCTGCGGAAAATATCAGACGAAGTCACCCGGCGGTGCGCCTCGGCGGTGGTGGTTGGTGACATTCTTGATGGGAACGTGCTTGACGCGAGCGAGGCGCTAAGGGCGAGCTTGGAGGCGTGCGACGCTTGGAAAACGAGCTTCGAGTTCACCAGGGTTGCGGTGAACAAGCGGCACGCCGCCGAAGAGAAAATGCAATGGCGTTGGTCCCCCACGAGTCTGTTCGCGCGCCTGGACGCGTTCGAACAGCGGTGCAAGGACCTGCTCGTGGTGTGCGACGCGCAAACTCAGTTCGCGCCGAAAACGCCCGTTCCCGTTTTCGGCGGCTCCCAAGGCGTGGAGATCCGCAAGAGCTTTTCCGATATCAGGGAAAGCTTTCAGGTTTTGAACGTTTCGTTTTCGAAACAAGGCGCCGCGCAAAACGCGCTGGTAAGTATTTCCCATTTACCACATTCCTCCTACTGATTGCCCCATACAAGACTGACATTTCTTTTTTTACAATCAGGACGTCACCGCGTCCGCGTGGCACGACGACTTCAACAATTTCATCGCTAAGGTAAAGGACCTGCAGGTTCGGTTTACGAACGTAATGACCAATGCCGTGGATGGCGTGCGCGGTGACCTGGGAAGTTTCGTGGAACGCGTCGATGCGTTGCGTTTGATGAGTCCCGTTGGCGATTCGTCGTCGCCGATTGGGCGGTGCGCCGATCGGCTCACCAACGAGCTCATCACCGCCTTCGCCAAGGAACTGGCGACCACCAAAGAACACTTCGACACGCACCGAGAGAAACCGCCCACGCACCCATCAATGCCACGCAGAGCGGGCGCCGCGGCCTGGGCCTTGTCGCAGCACAACCGCCTTCTTGTCCCGTGGCAAAGACTGGACGTCGCGAGCAAAGCGTGGTACGGCGTTTCGTTGTCGGATTCGAAAAAAGGAAACGTTTCGGTTTCAAATTCGCAAACCGAGTTCCACGCCCTTCGCGCCGCGTACGTCGCGGCGCTTCCTTCGTTTGAAAAGTACGCGAAAGAGCAGCACGGGGCGTGGGTTGTACACGTAGAGAACAAAATAACGCCCTCGCTCAGGCAGCGGCTGGAGAACCGGCTTTTAACTTTCCGCGACGCCGGCGACGGCGCGGACGTGGACGCCTTCGCTGCGACGACCGAAGACGGAATCGAAACCGCGGACGGTGAAAACGCCGCAACAGGGTCACCAAAGGGACTTCACCTCCTGAAAGTCAACTTCGACGACGCGCTTTTGATTGCGTCTGAGGAAACAAAACACTTCGAACGGATGTACTTCCAAATACCGTCCACGTGCAGTACGCTGGCTGGTAACCGCGAGAAGTACCGGCAAATGCGCGAGGAAGGTACGTCTCGGGGCTTTCCCAAAGCAGGCGGCACGACGTTTCTGCCGCCCTGTTCGTGACGTCCACACCCGTTTCATTCAACAGAAGTACGGGAACACGTAACGTAACGTTTACCAGTACTCGCGGCGCTTACACATACATCACAAGTGGACTGTGGAGGCCCGATTACTCGGACCCCAATCCCCCACACGTCAAGACGGAAACGACTGACCCTTTTCGTGCACAAAACCAGTCCTAACCTTGGTCACGCGGTACAACGCCCTCGTTTCGAGGCTCGACACCCAAGAGCGCAAACTTTTCCGCGACCGCCTCGGCGCGCTTGACAAGAAAATAGCCCCCGGCCTTCAGAAAGTGAGCTGGCAGAGCAGTAAATCAGTTTTAGAGTTCTTCGGCGCTGAGGCGCTTAAGCAGGTAGTTGACACCACCGCGCAGGTTGACGTGTTCAAACTCGCGATGGCGGAGGTGAAACGGGGCTGCGAAACAATCGCGCGGACGCGGTTAACTGCGCAGACCAAAGGGCGCGTGTACGGCGAAGGCGAGTTTTCCGCGGCGCAGGCTGAACGAATTGCAGAAGCGGGCGAGTCGTTCACGACTTGTCGTGCGCAAATGGACGCAACACTGAAAAAAACGTGGAAAACAATCTTCAACCGGGACTCGCGGTTCGTACAGAACCAGTGGCGGTTGTTGTTGCGCCGCGTGGATGCGCAAATTTTAACCTCCCTGCGCCTGGCCGTGAAAAACGCCCTGCGCGATGTTTCAAGAGCGCTTCACGGCGACGCGAAGACGAAAGAAGTGACGCCGTTGTTCGGGGTCGCCGCGGTGCTGAGTAATACAGGTGCTACTGGAAGTATCACTGGAGACACTACTGCAAGTGCGTATGGAGACACTACTGTAAGTGCGTATGGAGACACTATTGGAGGTGCTTCTGGAGACACTACTGTAAGTGCGTATGGAGACACTCCTACCACAACTAAACCGTTCCCTCGCGTTACCCTGAAACCCGCCGTTTCCGATATCCGCGCGGTTTTGAAACAAACATGCGCCGACGTGATCGAGGTCACGAAACTTGTGGATAAGTTCGTGGTTTGGAGTGGCGGCGGTGACGACGATTCCGACGACGAAACGGAGCTTTGTGACTCAGACGCGCGGAAAACGTTTCACGAGATAATCGCGAGTGACGAAACCGAAACCGCGAAACGAGTCGCCGCGGTGGACGACGGCGCATCCCTCGTGACGACCGTCGCGGCGAAGTTCGAAAACAAGTGGCTCGACGCGTACGGCGCTGTCTGGGCGGTGGACAAGGAATTCACAATTCAAAACTACGGCACCGAAAACCACACCCTTTCCGAGTTTGAAACCTCCATCGCGAAGTTCCGGGATTTAGCGAACGATGTCCGAGGCGAACAAAAAACGGAACACATGCGTTTCCTGAAAGTGGACTGCGAACCCTTAGGTACGTCCCGGGGCTTTCCCAAATCCCATGACTGTTCGGCCCGATTACTCTGACTGTTTACTCATACACATTACCAGGGACTGACCCTTTTCGTTCACAACAGCCGACGCCATCGCCGCGCTTTGCGAGGCGTGGAGCGAATCGTTTCTGCGTTTGCTCAACGACACGGCGAGGCGCGAGCTCGAGGCGCTTTATATGTACTTCGACGACGGCTCCACCGAGCTGCGCGCGCCGCCCCGTGTCCTGGAGGCGCTCGCGGACAAGGTGTCCATGCACAAACGGTTCCTCCGCGAACGCGACGTGACGCACGCAAAGTTCGCGCCCATCAAGGCGCAGGTAAGTATTTCCCAACTCCAAATCCAAACACTGTTTGCCCCTACAAGACTGACACTTTAAATTTTACAATCAGTACGCCGCGCTCGAGAAGTTCGAGTGGCGCGGGGTCACTTTTCTTGAGTCGACTCAATTAACGGGATTAGACAACGCGTGGCTAAAGTTCGTTGACATGATCAGCGAAACCGAGGTTTCGCTGGAGGAACACAAGGAAGGGTTCCGGGATAAACTGAACCGGATGGTGGATACACTTATCCGCGACGTGGATGAGTTTTACGCCGTTTTCGTCGCGACCGCGCCTAAAAACGTAACCGGCGCGGTTACGCACGCAAACTTAACCCTGGCGCTGAAGTCGCTCTCCGATTTCAACGGTACCGTACAGAAGCTCACGGACCGGGAACACGAGCTTAAGAAAGGCCTGGATATCTTTAACCTGCCTAGCCTGAAACTAACGCCGTTGGGTGTGGTGGAAATGGAAATTGGCGGCCTAACTGCGGTGTGGGAGTTGGTTAAAACCTGGCTGGGCGAGTACGACGTGTGGAGTCTCGGTAAATTCCGGGATTTACGCGTCGAGGAGATGGAAAACACGGCTACACAAATCAACAAAAACGTGGTGAAGCTCGGTAAGAAAATTAACGGCGACGACAACAACAACGAGTGGGTCACGTGGAGATCGCTGAAACACACAATCGACGGGTTCAAAAAGACCATGCCGCTGATCACAGATTTGAGGAACCCGGCGATCCGGGAACGGCACTGGGCGCTGGTCATGGAAAAGTGCGGCGTACAATTCGACCCGCACGGCGACGACTTCACGCTGGGAAGAGTCACTGATTTGGCGCTTCACACCATCGACGTGTTCATCAGCGAGCTTTCTGGGAACGCCACGAAGGAGCTCGCGATTGAACTGGCGCTTGTTGCGATCAAAGAAACCTGGACCGGGCTGAAAATGGACATGGTGCCTTTCAAGGATGACCGACCGGACGTTTTCAAGGTAAGCGCCTTTCCCACTCACCACGTTCCGCCTCTGCGATTGCGCATACTCGTACCAGAAGGGTCTATTACCTCTGCCCATACAAGACTCCCTGACTGTTTACGTAATACACATCACGACCGACTGACGCGTATTTTTCTCAATCCAAGCTACGCGGCACGGAAGACGCGTACGTCGCGCTTGAGGATAACATCGTCACCCTGTCCACCATGAAAGCGAGCAAGTTCTTCACCGTGTTCGAACAACCGATCACGAACTGGGAACGCAAGGTACGGTATTGCATTTCTTGGGAAAGGTGTTACATTTCCCAAGTCCGTCAACACAATGTTTGCTCATACAAGACTGACACTTCTCGTTCACAATCACAGCTCCTTTTGGTCTCCGAGATGCTCGACCTGGTGCAGAAAGTGCAAACGGCGTGGATGTGCGTGTTATTATATTTCCCAAATCCCACATAAATCCAGGCACACTGTTTACCGCCCGTGGTCGAGTACACCGCTAGTTTACTGGCACCTGTTACGACTACGCACAGCACAAACGCACTGTTCGGCCCGGTTACGCCTCCCTGTTTGCCGATTGTCCGCCCGTAATTACTCACTCAAGTCACGGTCCCGACTGACCCTTTTCTTCACAATCGCAGGTACTTGGAGAACATCTTCCTCGGGTCGGAGGATATCCGGAAACAGCTCCCACTGGAGTCCGTCGTTTTCGACGAAGTTAACGCTGCTTTCATTGAGGAGATGCGCGGGATGAAGAACAAGGGGCTTATTGTCACCGCGTGTACGGGTTCGAAACCAGACGCGACGACGCCGGTGTCGCAGGTCGCGCTTGAAAAGTTCACGGCGATGGACTCCAAGCTGGAAAAAATTCAGAAATCCCTGGAGGCGTATTTGGAACAAAAGCGACAACAGTTCCCGCGGTTTTACTTCATTTCTAGCGACGACTTGCTCGAGATCTTGGGGCAAGCCAAGGACCCGCTCAACGTCCAGCCGCATTTCAAAGGCATGTTCGAAGGCGTGAAGAAACTAGAGATGATGTCCCCAGGCGAGGGCGGCCGCCGCAACTACGCCGCAACGCTGATGCACTCGCCGGATGGCGAAACCCTGAACTTCGACGAAGAAGTACCAACCTTCGGCCGCCCGGAAGAGTGGCTGAACAAAGTCGAACACGCGATGTACAAGGCGTGCCGCACCTCGCTCAAAGACACGCTTGAGCAATCAAAAGGCATGAAAAAAGAGAAGTGGGTGAAACAGTTCCCGGGGCAGATGATCATCAGCGCGGGGTGCGTTGTTTGGACCGCGGAGGTACGTATTTCCCATTTACCAAATCCCGGCCTCCCTGTTTGACGATTGTCCCGAGTAATTACTCATACACATGGCCCGAAATACTGACACTTTTCTTTCCCAATCAAAAGTGCGAGAAAGCGCTCGCGGACAAGGACAAGGCGAAAGCGTCGGTGAAGATGCTTAAAAAGAAGTGGGTTTCGTACCTGGCGAAGCTCGTGACGTTAACCAGGAGCAAGCTGGACAAGGTGAACCGCAAGAAAGTAGTGGCGCTCATCACGATTGAGGTGCACGCCCGGGATTCCATCGAGAAGCTGTTACGAAGCGGCTGCGACGCGATCACGGATTTCGAGTGGGTTTCGCAGCTACGGTTTTACTGGGACGCGGAAAAAGACGACTGTGTGGTGAAACAGGTTTTGAGCGTGTTTGAGTACGGGTACGAGTACCAAGGCAACAACGGCCGTTTAGTCGTGACCCCCCTCACCGACCGGTGCTACATGACCTTGGGCGCGGCGATGTTTACCCGGCGAGGCGGTAACCCGCTCGGGCCAGGTACGTGTTTTATTTCCCAAATCCCAACACTGTTTACTGGCCCTCTGTGACCGGTCAAGTGTACTAGTAGTAACAACTGTCACAACTACATGCAACACAAGTTGACTGTTTGCCCATACAGTACACCCATACTCAAGACTCAAGACTGACCTTTTTCTTTCCCAATCGCAGCGGGTACCGGCAAGACCGAAACCGTGAAAGATTTCGGCAAAGCCCTGGCGCGGTACGTGATCGTGTTCAACTGCAGCGACGGGGTGGATTACAAGATGACCGCGAAGATGTTCGCCGGGTTGGCGCAGACCGGGGCGTGGGCGTGCTTAGACGAGTTCAACCGCATTTCCGTGGAGGTGCTTTCGGTGGTGGCGACACAGATTTCGGAAATCATGGCGGCGGTGAAGAAAAGGGCGAAGATGTTTTGGTTTGAAGGTACGCGTTGCACTTACCAAATCCGACACACCTACGTTTTATCTCTAACGCTGGTGACTGTTCGGACCGATTACCCTGACTGTTTGTCCATACATCGTCCAATACACGCCCAACACGGGACTGACACTTTGTTTTACCCATCGCAAGGACAAAACATCCGCCTCATCCCTAGCTGCGGGGTTTTCGTCACGATGAACCCCGGGTACGCGGGCCGTGCGGAGTTGCCTGATAACTTGAAAGCGATCGTCCGGCCCGTATCAATGATGGTGCCCGATTTCTCCCTCATCGCGGAGATCATGATGTTTGCGGAGGGTTTCTCTTCCGCGAAATCCTTAGCAAAGAAAATGGTCGCCATCATGGAGCTCTCGCAGCAGCAGCTCTCGAAACAGGACCACTACGATTACACGTTGCGGTCGTTTGTGATTCCCATTTCGAGGGCCGCGGGGGCGCACAAGCGCGTCGATCCGGAAGGCAGCGAAGGTTCGTGTTGGGGCTTTCCCAAATCCAGTCACGCCGTTTACAGCCCCTGGCCGAGTACTCGGGTAGTAACACTACCCGTGAAGATACTGCTGCTAGTAGTAGTACTGCTAGTACTGCTAGTACCAGTAACACTACCCGCACCGCTCGTAACACTACCCGTAACGTTTACTGGCGCACTGGCGACTGTTCATACAAACCCACACTCGCCGACTCGGGACTGACGTTTTCTTTTACTTAATCGCAGAAGCGATTCTGTACCGCACGATGCAAGACTTGATCATGCCCAAGCTGGTGTACCTCGACATTCCCCTGTTCCGGGCGTTGCTTGGTGATCTCTTTCCAGGCGTCGATCAACCCCCCGACCCAGGCGGTGTGTTGAAAGACATGCTCCAAAGGAAGTGTTTGGAGCTCGGGCTGCAAGTCGTGGATGACTGGATTGTGAAGATAATCCAGATCTTCGACTGCAAGGTCGCGCGGCACGGGAACATGATTGTCGGTAAGACCGGGAGTGGCAAAAGTAGCGCGTGGCGAGTACTGCGAGCGGCGATGGCGCAGCTTTGCGAGGACGGTGTCGGGGACGGCGAGTACCAGAAAGTCGAGGTGTTCACCATAAACCCCCTGGCGTTGAGTAACGACGAAATCTACGGGTGCTTCGATTCGGGGACACACGAGTGGACGGATGGCATTTTGGCGCGGGTCATGCGGACGATCTGCAAGGACGAATCTCAACAGCAGAAGTGGACCCTGTTCGACGGCCCGGTTGACACGCTGTGGATCGAATCGATGAACACCCTGCTTGACGACAACAAACTCCTCACGTTGCTTTCGGGCGAACGGATCATGATGTCGCCGCAGGTATCAATCTTGTTCGAAGTCGAGGACCTCTCCCAAGCCTCCCCCGCCACCGTATCGCGAGCGGGGATGATATACCTCAACGTCGAGGACTTGGGGTGGTGGCCGTTCGCCACGAGCTGGCTCGAGAGTTTGACGAAAAAGTTTAGCGACGACAAAGGTACGTGTTGCGTTTCCCAAATCCCGCCGACTGTTTGACCGAAGCTGGTGACTGTTGTCCATACATCGAGATATACACTACTGACACATTTCTGGCAAAACTCCAAAGTCGTGACGCCGATTGTGAAAACGTTGCTGGAAAAGTGGATGGAGAACGCGCTTGAGTTTCGCCGGCTGAAGTGCGGGCAGCTCGTGGAAACCGACAAGTTAGCCGCGGTGCGGCAGTTCACGGTTTTGTTCGACTCTTTGCGAGGGGACACCACCGGCTCTTCAGGCTTGGACCCGGGCTTGTACTCAGAAGAGCCCGACACGTACACCCAAATGCTAGAGAAGCAGTTTGTGTATTGCTTGGTGTGGAGCGTGGGGGCTTCCCTGGACGACGAGGTGCGGGGCTTTCCCAAGCACCACGTGCCGCCTCCCTGATCGGCCCGATTACCCTTCCCTGTTTACTCATACACATCACGACCGACTGACACTTTCTTTTATTGATCTCAGAGCCGGAAAAAGTTTGACCGCTTCGTGCGTGAAAACGAAAACTCCCTCCCCCCGAGTCACACGGTGTACGAGTACTTCGTGGACCACAAACTGCGGGACTGGTCCCTGTGGGAAACGCGGCTTACGAACTACAAACCCCCAAACGAAACGCCTTTCTTTCGAATCATGGTCCCCACGGTGGATACGCTGCGCACGAAAACCGTAGCGCTGGCGCTGGCCACGGCACAGACGCACGGTACGTGTCGCGCTTACCGAATCCGCCTCACTGTTTACTGCCCTGTATGGAGTACAGGTTGAAAGTTTTACCCACTCCGTCAAAACCCTTTCCAATCCCGGATATTACACGCGGCCTTACCAGACTGACCTTTTCCGCGTGTCCCCAATCGCAGTGCTTATCGTTGGAAGAGTCGGCGTCGGCAAGTCCATGGTGTGCGGCAAGATCCTCGAGGAGCTTCCGTCCGGGTACAACAGCTGCGCGGTGAACTTCTCGGCGCAGACGTCAAGCAACTCGTTGCAGGACACGATCGAGGGGAAGCTTGAGAAGCGATCAAAAGGAACCTTCGCGCCCCCCGGCGGGAAACGCACGGTCGTGCTTTGCGACGATTTCAACATGCCGGCCAAGTCGGTGTTCGGGTTCATGCCCCCGCTCGAGTTGCTGAAGCTTTGGGCAGACAACGGTTTCTGGTACGACCGGGGAAAGCAGGAGGTGAAGCACATCAAAGACATCCAGCTCATGGCGTCCATGGCGCCTCCCGGGGGTGGGCGGAACGCGTTTTCGCAGCGCATCATGGCGGTTTTCGGGACGGTCAACATGACGGACCCGTCGGAAGGCTCGCTGAAACGAATCTACGCCACGCTGTTGAACAGCCACCTGTCTCAATTCGACGACTCCCTGAAACCCCTGGGCGACCCCATCGTCAAAGCCACCATAGAGCTGTACGCCACGATCGCGCAGGAGCTGTTACCCACGCCGTCGAAATCGCACTACCTGTTCAACACCCGCGATTTGGCGAAAGTCATACAAGGCACCATGCAAACCACCCCCGCGTTTTACGACAACAAAGACGCGGTGCTGCAGCTGTGGTGTCACGAGTGCCATCGCGTGTTCGGGGACCGGATGTGGGACGCGAATGACCAAAAGGTACGTATTGGGCCTTTCCCAAATCCCGCCTCAACGTTTTCCCATACAAGACTGACACTTTCTTTTATTTCTCCCAAAAGTGGCTGCGGAACCAACTCGACCAGAAGCTGCTGCATAACCTCGGCACGTCGTGGGAACACCTGTTCGAGCCGTTTTACGGCGAGTGCCCGCCGTTCGTGAGCTTCATGAGGGTCGTCGACGACGGCGACCCGCCGTACGAACCGGTGATTGACAATCGCCGGCTGAAAGGAACGCTCCACGAAAAATTAGAGGAGTACGCCCTGGAACCGGGACATACGGCAATGGACCTGGTGCTGTTCCAAGACGCGTTGCTTCACGTGTGCCGGATTCACCGGGTGTTGATGCAACCAAGGGGCAACGCTTTGCTTGTTGGGGTGGGTGGCAGTGGCCGCAAGTCGTTGGCGCGGCTCGCGACGTACGTCGCCGATTTGAAGGTAAGTATTTCCCATTTACCACATTCCACCGACTGATTGCCCATACGAGACTGACACTTCTTTTTTATCTCTCGAAGTGCTTCGCGATTGAAATCACGAAAAACTACAAGCTAGTAGAATTCCGGGAGGATTTGAAGGACCTGTTCCGCATAACGGGCGTTCAGAACAAACCCACCGTGTTTCTCTTCGACGAAACCCAGATCGTGGTGGAGACGTTTCTGGAGGACATAAACAACGTCCTGACCTCCGGCGAGGTGCCTAACCTGTTTGCGAAGGACGAGCTAGGCGGTTTGTGCGAGGACGTCCGGGCGGAGGTACGGCCTCGGGGCTTTCCCAAATCCAACACACTGTTTCTGCCGCCCCTCTTTGACTGTTCCAGTGTACTATTGCCCGTAACAACTGTCACGACTACACACGGCACAAGTGTACTGTTCGGCCCGGTTACTCCTCCCTGTTTGCCGATTTTCCGCCCGTAGTTACTCACGCAAGTCACGGTCCCGACTGACCCTTTTCTTTTTTACACTCAGGCGAAGCTCGCGAACGCAGGGGAAACGCAGGACGATTTGTACGCTTTCTTTCTAGGTAGAGTGATTAAGAACCTGCACATCGTGCTTTGCATGTCCCCTATTGGGGATTCGTTCCGGGAAAGAACCAGGATGTTCCCGGGCTTGGTGAACTGCTGCACGATTGACTGGTTCAACGAGTGGTACGTATTGCATTTCCCAAATCCAAGGACTGTTTGACCATAGTCTACATACTGACGCTTTCTTTTATTTATCGTAAGGCCGGGCGACGCGCTGATTGAGGTTGCGAAGAAACAGGTACGTATTGCGCGTTTCCCAAATCCTGACACACTGTTTGCACATACACAACTGACACTTTCTTTTATTTATCTCAGATGGAGTCGGAAACAGAAATGGCGGACGACGTCAAGGAAAGTTTATGCAAAGTCTTCGCCACCTGTCACAGGAGCACGTCAGAAAAGTCTCAGGAGATGCTCCAGACTTTGCGCCGAAAAAACTACGTCACCCCCACGAACTACCTGGAGTTTGTCAACGGGTACCGGCGCCTTCTCACCGAAAAGCGTACGCAAATCGGCGGCATGGCGAACAAACTCCGGTGAGTATTTCCCAACTCCAAATCCAAACACTGTTTACTGCCCCTGATGGACGTGACGCTGTGTGTAGTACAATCAGAAAGTCCGCCCCACCAATCCCGGATGTACACATCACGAAAGACTGACACCTTTTTCTTTTCCAATCAGGGGCGGGGTTTTGAAGCTGGACGAAACCTCGGTACAGGTTGGCGAGATGACGATAATCGCGGAGGAGAAACAGGTCGTGGTCGCGGCGGCGAAGGTGGAGTGCGAGTCACTTCTTGTGACCATCATCGCGGACAAGCGAGTGGCGGATGACCAGGAAAAGCAAGTCAGCGCGGAGGCGGCTAAGATCGGCCGGGACGCGGAGGACGCTAACCAAATCGCAGCGGAGTGCCAAGCCGGTTTGGACTTGGCGATGCCCGCGCTGGAAGCCGCGCAAAACGCCCTGAACGTGTTGACTAAAAAAGACATGTCCGAGCTAAAGGCATACAGCAAACCGCCGGCGCTGGTGGAGCTTTGTTTAAAGGGCGTGATGACCGTGCTTAAAAAGTCGCCGACCTGGGACGCGGCGAAGAAGGCGCTTGGGGATTCGCAGGTTCGTGTTGCGTTTCCCAAATCCCTCCGACTGTTTACTGTCCAAGGTCGAGTGCACCACGGCCGTAACATCGACTGGCAACTGTTACGACTACACACGGCACACGTGCACTGTTTTACCGAAGCTGGTCACGGTTCAGACCGATTACGGTGACTGTTGTCCATACATCGTCCAATACATCGCGATATACAGTACACCCATACTCAAGACTGACACTTTTCTTTCCCAATCGCAGTTCCTAAACGGCTTGATGAACTTCGACAAGGACAAGCTGGACGACGCTTTGCTTGGCAAGATGAGAAAGTACATCAACGATCCGGAGTACACCCCGGAGAAGGTCGGCGCCGTGTCCGGCGCGGCGAAAGGTTTGTGCCAGTGGGTGCACGCGATGTTCATTTACGGAAACGTGGCGAAGGAAGTGGCGCCGAAGCGCGCGCGGCTGAAAGCGGCGCAGGAGGCGCTTAAGAAAAAACAGGAAGCGCTGAGGGAGGCGGAGAAGAAACTCAAGTTGGTGCTTGACAAGGTGCAAGCCTTGAAAGACACGTACGAAGTATCCACGAGCAACAAGAAAGCCCTGGAAGATGAGCTCGCGGATTTAGAAGCCAAAGTACGTGTTCTTCCTTTCCCAAATCCCGCCGACTGTGTTCCCATACAAGACTGACACTTTCTTTTATTTATCTCAAGCTTACGCGCGCGGAAAAGCTGGTGAACGGGTTGGGGGGGGAAAAAACGCGGTGGGTGGAAAGTATTGGGAGGTACGGAACTTTCCCATTTACCACATGCCGCCTCCCTGATCGGCCCGATTTCCCTTCCCTGTTTACCTCGAATCCGGTCGACTGTTTACTCATACAAGTTACGAACATTACGAGAGACTGACACTTTCTTTTTTACAACCAGGTACGAAACGCAAATCACCGCGTTACCGGGCGACGTGGTGATCGCCGCGGCGTTCATGTCCTACGCCGGTCCGTTTCCCAGTGAGTTCCGTGATGCCTTGGTCCAGAAAACCTGGCTTCCCCAAGTAACAGCCCTTGGTATTCCCGCGTCCCAAAATTTCGACTTCTCCATGTTCCTGGCGGACCCGTCGGACGTCAGGGACTGGAACATCGACGGCCTCCCCGCGGATTCGTTCTCCACCGAAAACGGCGTCGTCGTGACCCGAGGCACGCGGTGGCCGCTTTTAATAGACCCGCAAGGCCAAGGAAACAAGTGGATCCGTAACATGGAAAAGAAAAACGGGCGGTTGGTGGTGTTGACCCTCACGATGCCTGACATGGTGCGAAGAATGGAAAACGCAATCCAATTCGGCGACCCCGTGTTGATTCAGGACGTGCAGGAAGAAATCGACCCGATTTTGGAGCCCGTGCTTTCCAAGGCCTTCATTAAAAAAGGAAACTCGCTCGCGATTAAGCTTGGTGACAAGGAAGTGGATTACGACCCTAAGTTCCGTTTGTACCTAACCAGCAAGCTGAACAACCCGCACTACACCCCGGAGGTATCAACAAAAGTGACTATTGTTAACTTCGCGGTTAAGGAACAGGGCCTGGAGGCGCAGTTACTAAACGTGGTCGTGCAGAAAGAGCGGCCGGATTTGGACACGCAGAAGAACGACTTGGTGCGGAAAGTCGCGCACGGCAAGCGCACGCTTTTCGAGTTGGAGGACCAGCTTCTCGATTTATTATCAAACGCGACTGGTTCGTTGCTGGACAACACCACGTTGATCAACACCCTAAATGACAGCAAAATAACCTCGGATGAGGTTGCCGAGTCCTTGGTCATCGCGGAGAAGACGGGTAAAAAAATTGAGAGCGCCAGCGCGCTTTACAAACCCTGCAGCGCGCGCGCCTCGATTCTTTATTTCGTTTTGTACGACCTGGCAAACGTGGACCCGATGTACCAGTTTTCCCTGGACGCGTACGTGGATTTGTTCTTGTTGAGCATTAAAAACGCCCCGAAAAGTACGCGATTGGACGAGCGAATAAAGTTTTTAAACGAGTTCCACACGTACGCCACGTACAAGTACACCAGCCGGGGGTTGTTCGAGCAACACAAGTTGTTGTTGTCGCTTCAAATGTGCGTGCGTATTTTGAAAAGCGCCGACTCGTTGAACGACACGGAGTGGCGGTTTTTCTTGCGCGGCGGCGCCGTGTTGGACCGTTCCGACCAACCAACCAACCCCGCCCCGGGTTGGATTTCAGAACTGGCGTGGGACAACGTCGTGGAGCTTGAACAGCAGGTTCCGCACTTTTTGGGGGTACGTGTTGCGTTTCCCAAATCCCGACACGCTGTGGAGGCCCGAGTATGGGTGACTGTTCCGCCCGAGTACTCCTCCCTGTTTGCCGATTGTCCGCCCGTAATCACTCACACGGGCCGTCACGGTCCTGACTGACACTTTTCGTTAACAAACACAGATCACGTCGCACTTTGAACAAAACGTGACTGACTGGGAACGCTGGTACCGCCTTTCGGAACCCGAAAACGCAACCGGCGGCGCCGAGTCGAAACTCCCGGGTGATTGGGAAAGCAAGTGCGACGCGTTGCAGCGCATGCTGGTGGTGCGGTGTTTGCGCATGGACCGGGTGGAGAAAGCGGTTGCGTCTTACGTAGCAGGCGTTTTAGGACGGAAATACGTCGAACCCCCTACCCTGGATTTGAACGCCACGCACGCGGACAGCACAAACACGACGCCGCTGATTTTCGTGTTGTCCCCGGGCGTGGACCCCACGGCGAATTTGAAACAGCTCGCGCTGGCGCAAGGCGTCGGGGACAAGTTCTTCAGCGTTGCCCTCGGGCAAGGCCAGGCCCCGGTCGCCACCAAGCTCATCGAAACCGCGACGCGTGAGGGGAACTGGGTGTTCCTGGCGAATTGCCACCTGATGCTTTCCTGGTTACCCACGTTACAGAAGATCATCGAGAACCTGGAGGACACGAAGCCTCACGAAACGTTCCGGCTTTGGTTAAGTAGTAACCCCACGCCGCACTTCCCTTTGGCGATTCTGCAGCGAGGCTTGAAGATGACCACGGAGCCCCCGAAAGGCCTACGCGCGAACCTCGCGCGTCTTTACCAAACCTGCGTCACGGACGAGTCCTTCGCCGAGTGCAAAACCAGTGGCAAGTACGCCAAGCTGCTTTTCTCGCTAACCTACTTCCACGCCGTGATGCTCGAGCGCCGAAAGTTTCGCGAGCTCGGGATCAACATCCCGTACGACTTCAACGACACTGATTACTCGGTGAGTGACGACGTTTTGAAAGCGTACCTCGACGCGTACGAAGACACGCCATGGGACGCGTTGAAGTACCTAATCTCAGAGGCGAACTACGGAGGCCGGGTAACGGACGAAATCGACCGACGCGTGTTATCGGGGTACCTGAACCAGTACTTCTGCGAAGACGCGCTTGTCGTACCGAACTTCCGCCTGAGCACTTTGGAGGAGTACTTCGTACCGAACGAGGGGTCGTTAAACTCGTACAAGGAGTACATAGCAACCCTCCCAATCAGTGACCAACCCGAAGCCTTCGGCCAGCACCCGAACGCGGACATTTCGTACATGATCACCGATTCGACAATCACGCTTGAATCGTGCGTGGCATTGCAGCCGAAAAGTGGCGCCGGCGGCGGCGGCGGCGGCGGCGGAAAGGCCATCGAGTCTTTAGTGACCCAGCTTTGCGACGACATGCTCGCCAGCACGCCCCTCCCGTTCGACCACGAGCAGCTCATGAAGGACAAGGCGTTAGACCCGTCCCCGCTGCACGTTACTCTCTTTCAGGAAGTGGAGCGGTACAACGTTCTTATCAACAACGTTTTGTCCACGCTGAAGCTTTTGAAGAAAGGAATCAAAGGCCTCGTGGTGATGAGCGCCGATTTGGACGCCGTGTTCCACGCCCTGGCGAACAACAAGGTCCCGGGGCTGTACTTGAAAGCGTACCCGAGCTTGAAACCGCTGGGGAGCTGGACTAGGGATCTGCAGCTGCGGCTTCTGCAGATCAAAAACTGGATAACAGGCACGTATCCAAAGACTTACTGGCTCGCGGGTTTCACGTACCCGTCCTGTTTCCTCACCGCGGTGCTTCAAACCACGGCGCGCAAAAACGCGATCCCGATCGATACGTTGGTTTTCGAGTTTCAAGTTTCCAACATCCACAGCGAAAAAGAGCTCCCGAAAGACCCACCAAAAGAAGGGGTTTTCGTCAAGGAAATGTTCCTGGAAGGCGCTGGGTGGGACATGGAGAATTTGTGTCTGTGCGAACCCAACCCGATGGAACTAGTGGTGGACATGCCGATCACGCTGTTCAAGCCGGTTGAGAACAAAGCGGGCGAGACTTCGAGTTCTTCCAAAAAAGATGGAAAAAAAGGCGCAACAAAAGGCAAAGGAACGTACCAGTGTCCTTTATACATGTACCCGGTACGCACTGGGTCCCGGGAGCGGCCGTCGTTCATGATCATGGTGGACCTGAAATCCGGGGCCGGGGATAGCGATTTCTGGATTAAACGAGGAACGGCGCTGTTGCTGAGTCTGGCGACGTAAAGTATTTAAAAGAAAAAACCTCCGCGGTGGCGGAACTCTTTCCGCGTAAACCCCGGAAAAAGAGCGAGACCGAGAGATAGAGCATCAGGGGCACTTTTGTGATGCAAAACATGTACTACCACCACCACCGTCACGCCGCTCGTGGGGTTCCGCACGTCACGCAGAACTTCCCCGGCGTTGCGTGTTTGGCGCCGCACTCGCCGCAGAACTTCGGAATCGCCGCGTCTGGAGGCGCGGGCGTCGCGTCATCAACCGGCCGGTTGGGCGCGGGCGCCGCGGGTAAAACGTTTGGTGCCGTACCTCGCAGGTTTCGCACAACGTGTTCGCGCCTTACGGCCCGGGGCGCATCAGGGACGGGTCGAGCCTTTTTTTTCCGCACTTGGAACACGGGCGGCCGGTGGTTTCCACGCCGGCGCCGCCGGCGTCGCCCACCGTTTCGCGTTCCAAAACGTCGTCAGAGTTGAATTCGTTAGTGTTGATACCTCCGGTTTCGAAAGCGGAACCGGTTTTGATACCGAAATCGTCGTCGTCGTCGGTTTTCATAGCCAGCGAACGCGGTTCGCGCGGGGAATCGTTTTCGTCATTGTTTGTGTTTTCAGAAACATGACGCCAAGTTGACTGCGCGGCAGGCGTGTCTTCCCCGAGCTTGGGTTCGTCGTCGCTGCTGATACGATAAAAAAGGAAATTGTCAGTCTCTGTAATGTGTATGAGTAAACTGGGTAAAGGTAATAGTCCCTTCTGGTACGAGTATAGGCAATCAGGGAGGCGGAATGTGGTGATTGGGAAAGTTCCTTACCTTTCCCCGAAACCGGCGTCTTTTCTTCGTGCCGCTTCTTCCGCGAACCGCGCGGCGCGTTCCGCCGCGCATCGCGGAAACTCAAACGTTTCCGCGTTCTTTTCCGCCTCCTTTTTTGCCTCCCAGCGTAACGCTCGCTTGCGTCGTTTGAAAATCTCCGGGTCCCGTACGGCTCAACCTTCCACAGCAGGGACCCACGTGTCGTCTTCTTCGCCTTTGCCCCAGTTCGGGGTATCCGCGTACGCCTCGTCGCTGTCGCCGTTTCTTTCGTCGTCGTCGTCGCCGTCGTCGTCGTACTCGGGTTCGGAACTCGTAGCCGTCACGTCATCCATGTCCACGTCGTCGTGGGTCCCGTCGACGGTCTTGCCGCTGGACCCGCGCCGTTTGTTGCATGCGCGACACGCACACCCGAGTTTGTGACGAGACGGACCCCATTGAGAGCCCATCACGAAACCGCCTTTGTCTTCGTCTTTGTTTGCTTTGCGTTGCGGTTTGCGTTGCGGTTTGCCCTGGGGTCTGCGTCTGCTTGTGCATATACGGCACGCACACCTGGGCTTGTGTCGATTAACACCGAATCGCCCGGGAATCATGAACCCGTCTTCGTCGTCGTCGGAAAAATCGTACTCCTCCGAAACGAAACCACCGTCGGATTTTTCTTTGTCTGAAGTCAGGTCCACCGTGACCACGGGTCCGGGGGGAACACGCCTCGCCGTGGTCTTCGTACGCCTTTGCCCGAAAACGCCGCCCCAGCCCTGCGGAACATCGAAGCTCGTGGTGTGTCCTTTGGGGAAGTGGAACGTGTCCGCCCACTCGGTGGTGCCAACCACGTCGAGCGTGTCCAGCTTCCCGTCTCGCTGAGGGACGTACTTTTTTCGCTTGTTCCCAGAAACGGGGACGGGCGCCGCTGGGGGTCGCGGAACCGCGGGGGGCTCGGGCGGGTCGGGCGGGTCAGAACGCGGCTGGTGGGGCTGAGACATGCATATGAAACGCATGGTGGGTGTGGGACACGCGTACGTGACGCGCATGGGCGCCTCCGCGAGTGGTCAACTTCGTTTGGGGAGGGGACGAGACGTCGTGGTCGAGGGCGTCACGTCACTTCAAAATCTCGGACGAGTCAGAAATGTTTTTCCAAAAAGCCAAAAAAAAGCCAACTCTTTTTGTGTAGGCAAGAGTCGCGGTAGCGCGCCGACAACAACCGACAACTGATTCACAACATGATCATACGCCATTCACACCACTTACACCCACACCCCTGTTCCTCTTCCCTTGGTCCTCGCGATCGCACCCGCGAGCGTAGGGGCGTAGGGACTCGTGCCGCAGGCGTTTGGACCGCCGCGGCGGAGCCCGTCTGCTTTTGGCGCCAACCCTGTAGGGAACCCTGCTTTTTTTTTTTCGGACTTGCCCTCCACCTTTGCAGCAGCGATTTCCGCGGCGAGCTTGCCGATGCCGAGCGCGTGCATGATCTGTTTGTTTTCCGCGATGCGCGCGTTGCGCTCGTGTTCGTACGGCGCCAGTCCGTCGATCAACGCGGGGGGGGGTACCGTTCGCGGGGGCCGAGAACGCGGGCGCGGCGGCCAAACCCGAAGGGACGCACGTCTCCACCGCGGGTTGAACCTCAGCTTCACCCGTCTTATCGTGAACGTCCTCTAAAACCAGAGCGGTTCGTTTCCTGCACGGCTCGTGCGCGGCGTCAGCCGCAGGCTGCACTACGAAAGGCATGAGTTGTTCTTCTCCACGATGCCCTCGTGCGTCTCCTGCGCGTGCGCGAGTAGCAGCGGGTGGTCGTGGGTTTTTTCGTCGTCGTTGCTTTTATTTTTCACTTTCTCGGTTCTGCCGAGAAGAGAGTCCATATTTTTCGTGCGTCACGACACGCACCCGTCACTCTTCCCCGCACCTTCGCCATGCCTTCGTTTTCCCGCACCTTCGTCTCCCCGCTCGCCATCGCGCTCATCGCGTCGCTCGTGCTCCACGCCACCGCGTACGAGTGCCCCACCCTTGACAACGACCGTCTGATTGAGCTCGCCAAGACCTGTATCGCGGACAAAGAAGGGTTGTGCGGCGAAAAGTGCTTCTCCGCCGTACGCGAGTCCGCGTTGAACTATTCGGATGACTTCAAGATACCGTGCGGCGAGGGCCTGGATGACGTGATGGACGTCCTGAAGGGCTGCATCAAAGAACAAGGCTTGACCTTCGACGACTGCGGGGGTAAGACCACCGAACGCATCCGAGAGTATGCCGACAAGGTCCGCTGTGAAGACGGAGGGACCCTCGCGGACAAGCTTTAAGGAGTCACAGGAGCCACACGTGGCCACATGTACGGCACCCTCTCGGAGAAAAAAATAGGCTTCCGAGAGGAGACTTTCTTCTCGGAGAGGTTGCAGACAGACATGGTAGAGACAAAGACACCCTGGCTTTTCGATTCTTCCGAGGAAAGAAACAGTTGACATAAAAATACCTGGGGAGAATACCAAAGACAACCCACCCCCTCTGTCCTACCGCTGCGACAACTAGTCTAGTAAGACACGCGCATCAAATCCCTTCTACTACCCTCCCCCCCCCCTACCTAAAGCCCTTCGTACGGCGACTTACCAGCCAAGTTCTCCAACGATTCGTCCGCGCTTTTCCCTACTAAGTACGCCCCGAGTTCCCCGAACCCGCCCGCGAGGCAAAAGTGAAGCGGCGTGTTTCCCAAACTGTTTTGTTTGTTCACAAGCGCGCCTTTTTTGAGTAGGTATTTAGTTATCCTTCTGAATCCGAATTGACAGGAACGCATTAATAACGTGTCGCCATTGACGTCGCAGTAGTCACAATGAACGAACCCGGAGTCCACCAAACGAACAACCTCGTCCACGTCGTTGCGCGCGACGCTTTGGAAGATTTGGCGAACGCCGAAACTTTGGGCGTACGTTTGAGTACCCGCGATTGGAGGGTGATGAAGCATCGGATGGATTGGAGTTTGATGCGTCATCGGATGTCCCATCGCACTCCGTTGCTGCTGCTGCTGCTGCTGCGCGAGCTGCAGCTGCTGCATCTGGTAAAGCATCATCTGCTGCTGCTGCTGGAGCTGCCACATCACCGCATCTGGGGCGATCCCCGGGACGTACGAAGGGGGATACGCCATGTTTGGGGATGTTTGGGGCATCCCCATCCCCATCCCCATCCCCGGCGTCCCCGTATCGGGCGGGAACGTCGCGCTTTGCATGTCCGGGGACGGCATCCCCGGTTGGGACGACCCCGGGGACATGGTCACTGATTGACGAAAGTTTTTAGAAGCCTCCTCCGCCGCCGCCGCCCTCGCCGCCGACCGCGACGACCCGAAACGCTCACCACCCGTCGCGCTTCTGCGTTCGCGTGCCGAGGTTCCATTCGAATTTGAGCGTCCCCGATGCACCCGCCCATCGTCGCTCCCGAGACTCTTCGAAAAGTAACTGTGCGACACATCGTGAAACCTCCCCCGGTCAGGTTCGGAGTGCGTGTTTCGCCGCGCCGCACTCGTCGCCTTTTTCTGCTCATCAGCGCTCATCCAGTCCCCCTCCGCGAACCCGCCGCGAAGCTTCAGCGCGTATTTTTCCCGCTGCGCCCGTCGGCGGCTCGCGCGTCGCGTTCCTCGGATGTCGTCCTCACCGTAAGGCGACCCGTTTGGCGAAAACCCACCACTCGCGTCGGTGGATACGCTGCTGGAGTTGCGCGACAATGCGTTGGAGCTCGTGTTGGATACAGTCGAGAGCTGCGTGGAAAACGCACCGCTTTGGGGGTTGGATACTTGGGACGACCCCGACACTTGCCTGGAGAAAACACCAGACGCGTTCGGCGAGGGCGTCGCGTTCGCCCCGCCGTCGCCTGCCCGGAACTCGAGCACTCGCCCGCGCCGTTCGTCCCCGGACGACGACGACGTGACGTCATCACTGGATCTCCGTGCGTCTCGCAACAGCGCCGCAGAGCGCTGCGACCGCGCGCTTGACGCCGGTGCGTCGTCGTGGTTCCCCCAGCTCGTCCTGTGTTCAAGTGAAGCGTCGCCTGGGACGGAGAACCGCCGGCGGACGTCTGCGATCGGCGTGGTGACCTGATTTTCGTTGGAGAAACGCGTCTCGGGCGCCAAAGTCGACGCTCGCCGAAGGCGCGACGCGCCAGGTGCCAGCGGCGACGGCGGCGAAAGCGGCAGCGGCCGCACATGGTCAACACGCGACAGCAGTGGCTTTTTTGTTGTTTGCGGAGCGGGTGGCGCGGGTTTTACCGTCGGCGCCGGCTCCGTCAAAACGCCAACCTCCGTCTCCTCCCCGCGCCCGCTCGGTTCCTGAACCGAATCCACGAAGGAATCATCCGTGTTGTTTGTTATCACGGATGTGTCCCCGGCGACATAAGGCGTTTCATCAACAACAGAGGCGTTACTTGTTTCTTCGTCACCTGCCAGACTGGCGTACCCCCCGTCTGACGAGCTGTTGTCACGTACCCGCGCGGACGCGAACACCGCGGCGGCGATATCGGCGGCGGTGATTCGTGTTCGTTCGATCGTTTCATCCGTCGTACGCGTATCAGTCACACGGTAATGTCCCGACTCCGTCGCCTTCGCGGGCGCCACGTCGTGTGCGTCAAGGAGCTTTGTGTCGGTACGCGTGGTTGTTTTTCCGTCGAATGATATTTTTTCCTTCGATGGGGTCCCACGTCGTCCCACCGCCCCCGCGTTTCGGTGCCGCGTCCGTCCCCCCCCCCCCCCCCCGTCCGTGTCCGCGCCGGACACGAACTCCCCGCCCGAGCTGATTGCGCCTTGTGCGTTGGACGAATCCGCGGGGTCGTGGAAGGATAAATCCGCGGCGTCTTGGAACGCGTCCGCGTCGAGCACGACACCGACGCGTCTTTCGCCATCCGCCCACGCGTTGGCGATTGTCGACACATCATCGTTCGTCGTATTCCTCTCGTCGTCGCTCAACGATTCCCTCCCGAGCCCGGAACGACCGCGCGCGCCCCCGACCGCGTCCTCGCCCTCGCCCTCGACCTCCTCCGCCTCGTCCGCGGACTGGAAGAAACTCGCCTCGTCCATCGCCCGGACGCGCCCTCCACGAGTGGACATCTTTCTTTTTTCACTATCGTTGTTGTTGGTTTCCAAGAACTTAGCGATGAAACCAGGTTTGACCCTCTGGATGCGATTTAACGACGGTCGAAGGTACCCGGTGATATGCAATTACGCGATCAACCTCCTTTCAAATAACGCAATTTCGCACTTTCTCACTTTTCTCCAGGTGACCGGCAATTCCTTTGCCCAGAGTCAACCCGCGATCGCATTATTCGAAGCGTCGGTCCTCACACGCAGCAACGATGGCGGAGGGCGGCGAGGGCGTGAAGGTCGCGGAGATCAAGGACCTGACCCGCATCGAGCGCATTGGCGCGCACTCGCACATTCGCGGTTTGGGTTTGGACGATGCCCTCGAGGCACGGAAGGTGTCGCAAGGCATGGTGGGCCAGGTAAACGCGAGGAAAGCCGCCGGCGTGGTAAGTGCGAGCAATTCCAATTCCCTCCAGCGTTCCCCTCGCGACGACTCTCCATTCAAACCACACGAAGTGCGCTCGCGATGCCGGGTATGGGAAACACCAAAGCACAATTCATTTCGGGTCGTGGAAGCACAGGCGTCCGGAGGACGCGGTGCCAATGGGAGCACGCGACGGACCGATCGCGGGCCGGATCGGAGGGGACGAGCTTCGCGCGCTCTCTCTAGATCGAACGTAGGCCGTGATGAGTTTAACGATTGACGTGTCGGAGTGTCGACGTCGACGCTCCGCTCGGCGCTGCCTTAGTAATCGGCCGCACCCGGACGACACCGACCTAACCGGACTCCAACCTCTCCCGTCCCCCACAAACACAGATCCTCTCCATGATCCGCGACGGCCAGATCGCGGGCCGGGCGGTTTTGCTCGCGGGCCAGCCCGGCACCGGCAAGACCGCCATCGCGATGGGCATGGCCAAGGCGCTTGGCGAAGAGACGCCGTTCGCGATGATGGCGGGGAGCGAGATTTTCTCAATGGAGATGTCGAAAACAGAGGCGCTTACGCAGGCGTTCCGGAAAGCCATCGGGGTGCGTATCAAGGAAGAAACCGAGATCATCGAGGGCGAGGTGGTGGAGATTGAGATCGACCGGCCCGCGGGGGGGACGGGCGTGGCGCCTAAAACGGGGAAACTGACGTTGAAGGTAAGGGCTTTGCGCGTTTCCCAAATCATAGACTCCCTGTTTTACCTCTAACGCTGGTGACTGTTCAGACCGATTACCCTAACTGTTGACCAGGCCATCGTCCAATACACGCGATATACACGACTGACACTTTGTTTTATTTATCGGAACAGACCACGGAGATGGAAACCGTTTACGACCTCGGGCAGAAGATGATTGAGAGCTTGGAGAAGGAGAAAATCACGGCGGGGGACGTTATTACGATCGACAAGGCGAGCGGGAGGATCACCAAGCTCGGCCGAAGCTTCGCGCGGTCCAGGGACTACGACGCCATGGGAGCGCAAACCAAGTTCGTGCAGTGCCCCGAGGGCGAGCTGCAGAAACGGAAAGAGGTGGTGCACGTAGTGACGCTTCACGAGATCGACGTGATTAACAGCCGGACGCAAGGGTTCTTGGCGCTCTTCGCGGGGGACACGGGCGAGATTCGCCCTGAAGTCCGGGAACAAATCGACGGCAAGGTGAGTGAATGGCGAGAGGAAGGCAAGGCCGAAATCGTCCCCGGGGTGCTTTTCATCGACGAGGTGCACATGCTTGATATCGAGTGCTTTTCGTTTCTGAACCGCGCGCTTGAAAACGACATGGCCCCGGTGTTGGTCGTCGCGACGAACCGCGGAATCACCAAAATCAGAGGCACAAACTACAAAAGCCCGCACGGCATTCCGATTGATTTGCTCGATCGTTTGCTGATCGTGTCAACCCTGCCGTACACGGAACGAGAACTGCGACTGATTCTGGACATCAGGTGCGAAGAAGAGGACGTGGAGATGGCGGAGGACGCGAAGGATTTGCTGTGCAAGATTGGCCACGAAACGAGTTTGCGGTACTCGATTCAGGTACGTATTGGGACTTTCCCAAATACAACGACTATTTGCCCATACACTACTGACACTTTCTTTTTTATCGTATCAGCTCATCACCGCCGCGGCGCTCGTGGCGCACAAACGCAAATCAAGCGAGGTTGAGATTTGCGACATCTCGAAAGTGTACGGTTTGTTTCTTGACGTCCAGCGAAGCACGCAGTTCATGGTGGAGTACCAAGAGCAGTTCATGTTCAACGAGATCCCGGAGGAGAAGGGGGACGGGATGGAGATGTGAGGAGGAGGTTTTTTACAGCGGCGACGCGACGATTGAGAGGAGTTTGTTTGTGATGAGAAAGAACTACTACCTATACACACTACAAATATTTAACGTATTAACACTACTCCTCATCCTGTGCTGCCTTGACTAACGAACCCAAATCGAACCCTGACACACCTCGTACCACGACCCCCAGGTGTTTCTCAAGCAGCAACGCGAGCGACGCGTCTTTTCCAATCTCGACGCCGGTTTTCGTCAACGCCTCCGCGTTTTCCCGGCGTCGCTTTGTGAAAAACAAATCCCCCCCAAGCAAGTCAGTCAGAAAAATCGACAAAAAAACCTTCACCGTGTGCGTGGCACAAACCCCAGGGTCATTCACGTTCGACTCACACAGCAATCCGGTGTATAGCTCCACGTTTTCGATGTCGTCTTTGTACATTTCTTGCAACGTCGACGAAAGGGGTTCTTCGCGACTCGTCATCTCTGCGAAAGTTTGCCACTTCGGTAACCCAAAGCTTTCGCGAAACTCGTTCAGCGTGCACACCCCCGCGGTGCGCGCCCTTCGAACGGTAGCCGCTTCGGATTGGAACAAACGAGTGGCCACCGCCCGGCGCGAGGCGAGGCCGCAGCGCACGGAAGACGCCGCGAGCAACGCAGAGACGGGGTCGGGTTGTGAAGTTTCTGCATTTTCTGAAACTGCCGTCTCCTCAGGCGCCATCGCGGCGAGCGCGCGCATCACCAAGTCGAGCTCGATGCAGACGCACGCGCCATTTCCTTTTTTGGTGTCATCATCATCATCATCATCATCAACAACCTCCTTGTGCTGTCCGGAAATAAGAAACGGAAGGTAATCCTTCAGAACCACGGACCGCAAACAAATCGCGTTGACGTGTTTTGCGACTTGGAAGACTTCGTCGCTTTCGGAACCTTCGCCTAATTCTTCCGTAACGCGTCGCGCGATTTCGTTGTGGTTCAAGCCGAACACGGTGAGCAACGCGTGCGCGGCGTTGGCGGACGTTGCGGCGCCGTGATCGGTGCGTAATCTTTTCCCGATTCCAGACATGGAAACCGCGAGCGCGACGTCAATTTCGCCGTTTCCCATTTTGATTGCGTCATGGCCACCCTCGGTCGTCCCGTACAGGGACTGCAAATCCAAATACGCGCTTTTCTCACCCCGCCACCACCCCGCGCCTTTGTCCGAAGCGCTGTTTTCTATACCTAATTCGAACCGGAGGAGCTGGTGAAACGCGTGTAGCAAACCGCTGATGGGGTTGGGGTGTGTTGTGAACGCGTCGCCCTCGCCGGCGCAGTGAATCTCCGCCAACGCGTTTCGCCAAGGGACCTTGCCGAGCGGCCATTCCTCGTACGACGGAGACCGCACGGCTTGGCCGTGCGGAGACCCGGCGGCGCCCAGCCACGGGAACACTGCGCACTGCCCTGACCCGTCACTCGCTCGCCATTTGGAGGAGGTAACGGCACTGACACTGTCACTGTTGCTGTCACTGTTGCTGTCACTGTTACTGTAGCTGTTGCTGTTACTGCCATCCGCTCTTACCCAAACAACCGTTTCAATCGGCGCCCTGCCGGTCGGGTCACACACGAACTCGGGGGGAAACTGAAATTTGGTGTGGTTGGTTGAGGAAAGGTCTTGAGTTGTCAAAAAAATTGCGGTGGTCGTTTCAGCGCTGACTGGTTCCACTGGTAACTGCACTGGTTCCAATGGCTCAACAAATTGGGTTTCCGCGGTTGCCACCTCCTCAACAACCTCCTCCTCCTGGGGGTTCGTTTCAGGGTTGATAATCGCCACTGGTTTCGTCGCCGCCGCCGCGGGCACCGCCGGCGTCGGCGGGCGGCTGGCCAGGAAATGGTAGATGCCGCAAAATCTGCCCGAGTCAATCACGTCGTCGTCCCCCAAATCAAGCTCGTTCAGGAAAACCTTGAGTTCCCACGGTAACAACCCAACGCCGGTGTCCGCCGCTAACACCGCGGCGAGCTGGGGTCTGTTTAGGGTTTAGGGTTTAGGGTAGGGACACCGGGAAGGGAAGGGACGGTCAGCGTTTTGACTTCCCCACGCGGATTTGTCACTTGTGCGCGCTCGATTTGGGTCCCGATGATTGTAACGTGGCACGCACCCGGTCATGGTTCCATCCAAACTCCCGAAGATGTTCCGGGCCACGTTCTCGAAACAAACCGCGAGCTCGATCTTGGAGGACGCGGCGACGGTCATGGTCGCCGGAGAGGGGGCACCGAGGGAACGCGAGGACGGTGTGACGCCTGTAACAAAAATGGAGTCGTGTTTTCACCCGCCAGAAACAAAAATGAAAAATCTCCCCAGGCGAGTTGCCTGGTATCGGGTTTTTCGAGCACTCACCGACTGACCCCTTGTTTTACCCCTGTCCTCTTTCTCGTCGTCGATCCCGGATGTTTTATGCCGCCCCGTCCCGCCGTACTCTCCCTCTTGCACGTGCGTCGACGCACCGCAACCGCTTTCGCTGCTCCCTTAACGGACAGTATCCCCAACGGCACACGGTTTAAAAAGACTGAAACCTGCAGTCTACCCTTTCGGACACTACGATCCGCTTGGTACCGCCGTTCTTAAAGTTTTCATCAACTCTCATCTTCACGCAAGATGCCCTCCGCCACCGCCCTCAAGGCGAAACAGCTGTACAATGACAAGATGCAAAAGCTTCTCGAGTCCCACGACAAAGCCTTCCTCGTGCACGCGGACAACGTCGGGTCCAGGCAGTTCATGGACATCCGTACGGTACGTTCCGCACGGCAGTGGACAGCGCGCGCGCGCGATGGACCATCATCCCCCGGTGGGCTTTTCTTTTTTAGGGTTTTGTGGGGTTTCGCCGTGTGTCTGGCCTTACGTGTGATACCTCACCGAGGATACCTTACGTGTGATACCTTACCTAGGAGACCTCACGTAGGAGATCTTACCTGGGATACCTTACGAGTGATACCTTACCCTACCCCCCAGCCTTACTGACCTTCCACCTTCCACCCCCATCTCCCCGTAACCCAAACCACCACAGGCCCTGAGACCCGAGTCCTGCATCCTGATGGGCAAGAACACCATGATGCGCAAGTGCATGCGCGACTACGCCGAGCGCACCGGGTCGAACGTCTGGGACGTCATGGCGGAGCAGCTGGTTGGGAACGTGGGGATCGTGTTCACCACCGGCGAGCTGGTTGACGTGCGCGCGAAAATCGCGGAGCACGTCGTACCGGCGCCCGCGCGCATGAACGCTGTGGCGCCCCTCGACGTCATCATCCCCGCCGGCCCCACCGGCATGGAACCGTCCCAAACCGGGTTCTTCCAGGTCCTGAACATCGCCACGAAGATCAACAAGGGTAGCATCGAGATCCTGTCTGAAGTCGTCGTCGTGCGCGAGGGCGAGAAAGTCACCTCAAGCGCCGCCACGCTGCTCGCCAAGATGGGCTTCACGCCGTTTTTCTACGGCCTGGAGACCAAGATGGTGTATGACAAGGGGAACATGTACGACGTCGCGGTGCTTGATATCTCGGACGCGGACATCAGCGCGATGTTCGGCAACGGCCTGGCGAACGTCGCGGCGCTTTCGTTAGCGGCGAACTACCCCACCGTCGCCGCGGTGCCGCACTCCCTGGTAAACGGATACAAGAACATCCTCGCCCTCACCTTGGTCACCGACTACACCTTCCCCCTCGCGGAGAAGGCGATGGCGGCTGCCGCGGCGGCGCCCGCGGGCGGCGGCGGCGGCGGCGGCGGCGGCGCTGCGGCCGCGGCCAAGGCGCCCGAGCCCGAAGAGGAAGAGGAAGAGGAAGGCGGTGACTTCGATCTTTTCGATTAAGCGTACTACAACGACGCGCGGGTGGTTGTTTGAATCGTCCCGTCACGTGTCACCACGAAAAGACGGTCACGTCTTGCGTTCCCAACAACGCTGTCGGTTTTCTGAAGAGTTTTCTTGTAATGAATATTGATAGTCGATGAAGCGGGGTGTGGATGAAATTCGTTCTTTTGCACCTTCTTTCGTCTCCCAACTGCCGTGGCTGATAAAGGCGTTTCGATCGCCGTCGACTTCTGTGTCGCGATGTCGAAGAAAAAAAGAACGAAGCCTATAACGGTGCGTACTTCGTAAATAGTCATATCTGGTCATAAAAGAGTCCTCCTCCTCTTTCCGTCCGCCGGTGTCCCTTCCTACTTCCTACCGGTTCACGGTGTTGATGAACTTCGCGGCGGCGACGTGCGCTGTTTGCGCGCCGACGCAAAACAAAAGCAGCCAAACCGCCGGGAGCCATCGCCCCGCGAAGGTCACGTCGTACTTGTCCTCCACAAATGAAAGGGAGTCGATTGTTTCGAAGTACGTGCCTCGGAAGGCGACGATTGTGGGGCAGATGCCGCTGTCCGTTGCGTTGTTAACCCCGGAAACGTACTGCGTACAGCCGCGTCGTTGGAACTGCGGCGCCACCACCGATTGAATCGCGAACGCCACCGGGTTGATGTAGTACGCCCAGACCCAGTACACTGGGATCTGGGGAAGGGGCAGGTAAAGCCCGCCGAACAGAAACGCGATCGGGATGAACGCGCTTGTGCCGGCCTGTGCGGTTTGAATCGTGGCGCACAGGCAGGCCATGATCTGCCCCACGGACAGGAAGGCGTAGCTCACCAAAACGTTCACCAGGGCGTGGAAGAAAAACGCTTCCGCGGTGGGGACCATGCCCACCAGGAAGTACAGCGGCGTGACCGTAACGAGGGCGATGATTGAGACCCACGGGATTTCAATCAGGGCGTGCGAAAGCGCGTACGGCACGCCGTCGTACATGAAGGACGAGCGCTCACGGAACGAAACCGCGCGTTCGCGAACCCGAACGGGCATCACCGCGTTCATGCAGATGATGCCGGTGAAAATCGTGGTCATGAACACGCAAGCCACCATGCTCTGCACGCCGCCTTCGTCCGAAGTGTCCAAGTCGAAGTAAATCACCCCGAACAGGATGTACAGGACGCACAGCACTCCGATTCGGCCACAGTTGTACCCGACATCCCGTAACTGCGCTAAGTGCGACCGGCGAAGAATCGTGACTAACTGCGTGGTGAAGCTCCGCGCGTACGGCGACGAGAACTTGAACATCAAACTCCCCTGTTTCGGGGTGGAGAGTTGTTTGACTAATTGCTCCGCCGCGACGCCCGCGGGTGAGTTTTTGAAGTGCGTCTCCAACTCCAGCCCATCAAGCAATACACCAGTGGCTTTGGAGCCTAAATACGCCCCCGACGCGTTTGAAGAATCGGTACCGCCCAACACGTCGAGCATCCAGGACGCCGGGTTCATTCCGGCGGGCGCGGCGTTTTTGTCGCCCACGACGCTGCGATTGTGAACGAAAAGTGTCAGTCATTCGGACCGCGTGAGTGAGTAATTACGGGCGGACAATCGGTAAACCGTGTGCCGCCTGATTTGGGAAAGGCCCAAGGCCGTACCTCGGCAACGTCTCCATGTACTCCACAAACTTCGTGGCTCTGTTGGCGCCTAGTGGGCCGAAGTACACCTGCCAGCCGCCTCTTTGTAGGAGTAACAGGTCGTCAAACATCAGGAAAATCTCACGCGACGGCTGGTGAATCGTGGAAATCACGGTCCGGCCCATCTTGGCGACTTTGTGCACCTCCGTCATCACCACGAGCGCGGCTCTTGAATCGAGGCCGCTCGTGGGTTCGTCAAGGAAAAAAACAGGCGCGTTGCTCACGAGCTCCACGGCCACGGTGAGCACTTTTCTTTGACCGGGTGACAACCCGTTCGCGGACCCGGAGCTCCCGATCATGCGTCCCGCCAAAGGCCTCAGCTCAAGAATATCAAGCGCTTCGTTTACAAACCCATTTCGCGCCTCCGCGGTGACGCCGTCGCCCAACCGAAGCTTAGCGCTGAACTCCAACGCTTCGTTCACCGTGCTGAACTCGTTGTGCAAATCCATCTGCTCGCAATACGCGGTGCACCGCGCGAAGGTTTCTTTCTCGACGGAGTGGCCGTTCAGGGTGATGGTTCCTTTGCGGTACCCGCCGGTTTTCCGCCCGGCGATCACGTCGAGCAGCGTGGTTTTACCAGCCCCGGACGCGCCCTTTTGAGATGAAAAAAAAGTGTCAGTCTCTCGGGCCATGTGTATGAGTAAACAGCCTTGGTAATCGGTAATCGGGCCGATCGTAGAGGCGGAACGTGGTGATTGGGAAAGGCCCGCACCATCAGCGCCAACATGCGGTTCGGCCGCGCCGCCGAGGTTATGGATTGCAGCAACTGCTTTGTCCCCCCCCCCGCCTGCGTCGCGATGTCCACCGTGTACTCCAGGTTTTGCCACGCGATGGACATGGGCGTGAAGTCAATCGCGTGCTGCGTGACTTCTTGGGAGACCTTCATGTCGCCCGATGACGGGGTTGTTTTCATCGGCTTGATCGCGATCGCTGTTTCCCCCGCCTCACGCTCCGCTTCCTCATCCGTCCCCGCCCGCGACGAACCGATGTTCCGGACGATACGCAGCTTCGTGAGAACCCTCCACGACCCACAAAACGTCAGCGCAAAGAAACCCAAGCAGAACAACGCGCCGCCCCAGAACCACCGTTTGTCGTCGTCGATTTGAATCTGCGCCATAATAGCTTTGCCCATCGTGGTGCACTCAAACGCGCCTTCCAAGCACAGCGTCGCGACGGGCGTGCTCGTCCGGTTCGCGTTCGCCGGGTCCGCCATCCACTCAATCTGCACCACCGGCGAAATCGCAACCTGCGCGTCGTACGTGTCACTCAGGAACTCGTTCTGGCAAAGGCTGCGTAAGGAGTACGCGAACAGCGAGATGTAATACACGAACTTCAGGAAACCCATCTTGGACGGGGTGATTAGAAACCCGGCGAAGATGATGAACACGGCGATGACCGGGCCGGGAAACGTCTGCGCGGCTTCCATGTCCGGCGCCGCTAACGCGACGATTCGGAAGAACGACGCCATGGCGACGTTCGCCAGCACCAAGTTAAGGTAAAAGAAAAACCAGCTTCCCGGGTTCATGGCGAGGCCGACCATGGGGTACAGCACGGCGCTGAACACCTGATACCAAACAAAGAAGGTGTCAGTCTTGTATATCGCGATGTATGGACAAACAGTGAGAGGGAATAACCGTCCCTTCTGGTACGAGTATGGGCAATCGCAGAGGCGGTGTGTGATGAATGGGAAATACGTACCAGCGTTTCCGCAAGCGCGATTGGCAAATGCACCATCCCCCACGCCGCGATGTACGCCACCCCCGGGAACATCTTGTTGTCCAGGTGCTTGTACGCCACGTACTTTTGCTCCACGGAAAACGTGAGTTCCGAAAAATTTGAAAAGGAAATGTGCAGCACGCAGAAAAGCAACATGCCCAGTTTTTCAAACCCTCGCTCCGGTGGTAAATCGAACCACACCGAACCGAGAATCAAACTCGTCATCACCGCCGCGCCGATGCGCGCGGTCATGAACAGCTTGTTCCGGATCGTGACTTGCCACTGTCGTTTCAAAACGCTCAAGAATTGAACAGGAAAGGCGTGCGGAAACGCGAGGCCGTACTGTTTTGTTGCGAAGTCGGACACGAGCGCCACGTCTTTTCCGTCCGGCGCGCATGTGGTTTTGATTGACTTTGCGTAAGGAGCCCCTGATTCTTTCCAAGCCTTTTTCAACGCGTTCGTGGTGAGAGGCACGTTTGACTGTTCACCCAAGTTCACCGTGCTTCCCTTCGCAAGCGCTTTTGGCGGTGACGCGACCAAGTTAACCAGCCAATCAGCAACGTCCTCCCCCGAATCCGGAAGCGGCGCGGCGAACCCCAGGTTGCCGAAATACCCGGGCGCGTTTTTAGTAGGGCCGTGGTAAACCGGCGCGCCTTCGCGTAGCAGTAACAACTCATCGAACTGGTTGAAAACCTCCGGGGTGGGTTGCAGCAGCGCCACGATCGCGGTTCCGTGTGTGGTCCGCGCCCACGCCCGGAGTGCGGCGATGATGTTGAACGTCACCGCCGCATCCAACCCGGTTGAAATTTCATCCATGCAGAAAACCCGCGCGTTTGTCACGAGCGTTTCCGCGATGGTCACGCGTTTCTTCTCGCCACCTGAAACCCCCCTCACCAAGTCGTCGCCGATAATCGTATCAATGCACCCTTCCAGGGCTAGGAGTTGCGTCACCGCTTTCAGCTTGCCGGCGTGAAGTGACTTGGCCTCTTCGCTCTCCGCCGGCGCCGGGGTGGAGTTTTCGTGCGAAAACTTCGCGGTTTCGTGCACCGTGAGAAACGGCAAGTGCGTGTCCACCTGCTCCACGTACGCGCACATCCGGTTCACGCTGATGTTTCGTTTCTCAAGCTCAAGTTTTGTCAAACCTCCGTAGGTCACGCTGTTGTCCGGAATCGCGTTCTTTGGGAGCGCGCCCGCGATGGCTTTTAACAGCGCGGTTTTCCCGTGGCCGGGAGGCGCTAAAACTAGCGTTATTTCCCCGGGCCTGAACGCGCACTGCACGTCTTGCAACACGGGGAAACTCTGGATTGCGTTTTTGCCTTCTTCTTCTTTGGGGAGCGCGCCTACTGTTTTCGCGAGCGCTTTGAAGGGCGCCGCGAGGGCGCCTGCGAAGACCTCGGGAACCGTGACAATGTCGCGGTCGACTTTCGACGCGGGCAACGAAAGGGTATACGAGAAGTCGCACTTCACCTCAACCGATGGGCGCGACCCGAACAACTCGGCCTCGCGTTTCAGGACGTTGACGTACGCCGCGAGCTTGTCCGTGACAGGCTTGTTGGGTTCGTTAACGTTTCTTCCCGGGTCACCGGAAGGCGCATCGGAAGGCGCGTACTTGGCTTCGGCTGCGCTCATGGCGAGACGTGGAGGGAACAATCAATCGGAATAAAAGTGCGGCGGCACAGATGTCGAGAGTTTCGAGCCGCGAAAGGAAGGGTCACGTCCTTGACCTCCCGCGCCCTTCAGGAACCGTGAACCGTACGGCGGCGTGGGTCCGTAAACACAGAACACGGGTGATGCGTGGACCGACGGAACGCGGGGTCTGGTGGGACCAGGCGCGGCGCGTGGGCCAGTGAGGCGAGGTGGTTGCAGACGGTTGTTTGAGTGACGTCATAACATTCATCACGCTATCGCGTGATGCGAATCGAACGTTCGAGAAGTTCGGAAAAATAACGACCTTTTTAAGTGCCGAGTTTTTTCCTGCGCAAAAGACAGGCGCACGGGGATGCGGCGAATCGTCGATGACCCCCTCCTCCCCCCCGCGTCCCCATCACCGAGCGCGTCTCTCCCCACGCGTTTGATATGGAATCCAAATGCGCGTCCGGTAGTTGACGCGCGCTCGCCGAAGAGCTTTGGAAACGTGAGTTTTTGGAACCGACATGGCAGGGACGCAGGTCAGGCGAACGAATTTTAGAAAACTTTGGGGACGCGGTTAACAGGTAGTAGCGCACGTAACAGGAGGAGGTGTAGCAGGAGGTGTAAAAGGAAGCAGACGGTAGTAGGCAGTAGTAGGTGTAGTAGGAGGTGTAAAAGGAAGTAGACTGCAGTAGGTGTAGCAGTTAGTATCGAAGTAGAAGTACTACTAGCAGTTAGTATCGAAGCAGAAGTACGTCATCAAACTGTATTACGGTCAAGTCACAAAATGTTAAGCCGAGGGTAATCCGCCAACAGCTCATCTTCCGAAAGCGTATCACCGCTTTCCTGCGGCGTCCACAGCACCTCCACGGCTTGCAGGGCATCCACGCGAATCGCACCGACGCGTTTCAACGCCGTTTTCAGCTCAGCGCTGTCCAACACGGCCGGAAGCTTCAGCCCGCCGTCGCACGCGGCGATTATGGTCACGAGGATGTACTCGTTGATGTGTTCGGCGCCGTCCGCGTTTTTGGAAGCCGAGCCCGCTCGTTTCCGGTTGTTCACGTTGACCAAGGTTTCCTCCTCGAACTTCCCCCGTTCGTCCATGCAGAACTCGTTGAACCTGTCCTCGGCTTGCTCCGGGCCGTCCGCCGCGGCGCTAGTGGCGTACCCGTACACGCAGAACTCCGGGTTTCGAAGAAGCGTCAACACGGTTTCCTCGAGCACGTAGTGTAACCCTTCCGTGGTGCTCGTGTCCGCGGCGTTTGCGATGTCCTCCAAATCAAGCTGCAGCTGCCTTGCCAAACCTAACAACCCAATCTGGATCTTCACAACCGCGATGCGATCGGCGCCCAGGCGCAACCCGGAGGCGTCGCCGCCGAATGCGTTTTTAATAGCGTCCAGAAATGCCAGGATCACCATGACGCCGAAAAGTAGGGAGAACAACCCACCGCCTCCGTACGCAGCGCCTCCCACCACGGACCCGCCCATCATAGAGGCCCCTCCCATGCCCATGGGAATCAGCACCGCGCTCGTGGCTAAACCGCCCGAGGAGGACCCTCGTCTGAGTCCCGCTCCGCTGGATCCCAACCCGCTCGACCCGGTTGAGTAGGATCGCGACATCGAGCTGGCTCTGAACGAGCTGCCTCCCATCCGACCGCCGCTGCTCGCGGCGACCGCGTGTCCGGGAAACGACACCGTGACGACGAGGAGTGCGATTGCCAGGGCGGCGGGAACCGCGAATCGTTCGGCGACAACCGCCCACCAAGGTTTGGGTTTCGATTCGTTTTCTTTTTGGGGGGATTTCGGTTGGAGCAGCGAATCGGGACGCGCGGTTTGGGGTCGCGTGTGGAACCGCGAAACGTGTTGGTTTGTTTCCTTCGCGTCGTCCGCTTTTGCGTTGCACGCGACGCGCGTCGTCAACGACCCTGCGTCATGACCAAGCATAGAGGGGCGCGTGGTCGGGAACACGCGGAGGGAGACGGGTTTGTGAGCCACGCCGTTCGCAGATCGGACCGCGGTTTTCGTGGAGACACGTGCCGTGCGGGGTTTCCCCAGCCCGGTGATACGCGCGCCGAGAGACCCTACGGTCGTCGCGGCGAAGCTCATCGTGCGTGGAAACACGTGCTCGCACCCACTTCGAGCGGGTCGGGTCGCGCGCGATGCGAGTGAGGACAGGCGCGAACCAAGCGGCCAGGTGGCGATTTTTTACTCGGGATTTTGATATTCCGATCTTTCGTTTCGTCCGATGATGACTGACTTTCGAGCCAACGACTGATCCGACTCCTACCCTCCCACTCGACCGCGCACGTCTGCGCGACCCACGATGCGGGAAGCGCACGACGCCGCGCTGAACGGCGCTCACCCAGCGAAGCGCCAGCGCGCGGACGACGCCCCCACGGTGGTACCGCCCCCGGACTTCACCCATGTCTTGGTGCGTTTTGAATTATTTACCTTTTTCCGGGAAGGTGCCGTCTTTTCCTGTCATCCCGACGCTGACCCCAACAACACCCCACCCTTCAGGTGTACAACTGCAGCTTGAGCGACATTCTCGTCACGACTCAACAATGCTGCTCTCGCTTCAGAAGGGGGTCTACCACTGGGGCTCTGATGTATCCGCACGACGAGAAGGAAAAACTCGTTGAATCTGTGGCTCGTCCGAAGTCCAGCGCGACGGCGAGAGTCGCGGAGGCGATCAAAGCTTCGATAGATACGGGTTCGGGGGTATCCTTGTGGGAAGAGACCACACACGAATCCCAACCGTGTGCCCTCGATTCACTGGGACTCCCTCTCGGGTTCTTATTTGATTACCCCGCGTCGCCGGGACTGCCCGCGGATGAGTACACCTGGCACCCCTACCGTTCCTCTACGTCCCGGTTCGCCGTCCCCCCCAGCGACACGCCTCCCGAATTCGAGGAAGTCATGTTCCCACTGCTCGCTGTGGTGATTCCCAAGTGGATCGCCGGGTTCGTCGGGACCGGCGCCGGGTTCTCTCCAGATGCAAAAATAAAACGCGTGTTGTATTTAGTCTCCGGATACGGCGCTCCCGTAAACGCAACGCACGCCCCTGAAGGGAACAGCACCGAATCCGTCGCACGTGTGATGATGCAGTTTATGAACCGAGCGTACCCCGCAATAGACGTGCGTTTGGCGCACTCCGGGAACGGCGTGTTCCGTTACGACGCGAACGTCGCGTTCGTAAACGAAAAGGTTAGTATTTCCAATCACCACATTCCGCCTCCCTGTTTGCCCACCATACGAGACTGACACTTTCTTTTGTATCTCAAAGCTGCGACCCGCGATTGCGAGGGACCGCAACGCGGTCGCGGAGACCCACGGCGACACGTGGTTCAAACGATTTAAATTAACAGTGTGTTTGTCCGACGGCACGCCCGCCAGGCTCAACGCGCTGATGAACGCTTTCCGGGATATGAAACCGTACCTAGCGCACGCGTTTCAGTTGAAACGGTTCTGGCAAACCGGGGTGTTGGCGACGAGCGACGTGGATATCCAACGATGGGTAAGTATTATTTCCCAATCACCACATTCCGCCTCCCTGTTCGGCCCGATTACTGTAACTGTTGACTGTTGACTCATACTATGGAGTACAGTATACCCTTCCCAATCCCTCATACACATTACGAGAGACTGACCCTTTCTCTTTTATCGTATCAGGCGCGGGCGGAATCGGCGCCTCCCACGAGTGTCAGGGATATCCCACGCGTGTTTTCGAACTCAGGCGCGGGTGCCAGTACTAGTGACGTACACACGGGGTTGGTAAACGCTACCGTCACGGCCGACATGGTGCGTGAAATGCGGAAACACAGAGACGCGTTCCGCAAAGTCAGCGACGACGCGCAAAGCAGTAACTCGCACGAGTTGCTTTCGTTTTGGTTGCGGAAAACAAGGAAGCCCGTGTTGGCGGTGCTGTGCGTGGTGAAACCGGGTTCAACGCACAAAAGCAAATCAACCCTAACCCCAACCGATTACGAGTTCCACAAAGGCGTGAACTTGGAAGTATCAATGCCAACCGGGAGTCTTTGCAGTGAGAGGAACGCGATTGGAAACGCCCTGGCGTCCAACCCGTCCCTACGAAGAAGCGACATGTTCGGCATCGCGGTGTTGAGTTTGCGAACGAAGGACATAGACGGGGGAGGGGTTAGTGGTACTACGGGCATGACAGGGGGAGCGAGTACTAGTGCTGCGGGCATGGCAGGGAATAGCAACCCACTGCCTCCACAAGAAACCCCCCACCTCTCTTCCAACGGAGGCGTGTCTCGCGACGTATCCTTCGCGGATTTAAACGGTTTATGCGCGCCGGTAGGGAACGGAGCGGTGGATTCCGTCACGGATACTCCGTCTGACGACCTCGCCGGTTTAAACCCGTTGAAACCGTGCGGCGCTTGTAAGGAGTGGCTGTTGAAAATCGCCGAGGTCAACCCCGGGTTCCGAGTCGTGATGTTCACGGACGTGACCTGCAAAGAGGTTTTCGTGAAGGAAGTGGGACAGTGTTGATGCGGAGTGCGGTAGAAGGAAGGCAACGAAATCGGAAGGAAGCAGGACAGTGTTGATGCGGATTGCGTGGAAGGTAGATCCGAGGGGGAGAAGGTAAGGTAGGTAGAGAACCGTAGATGAAGATTGCATGGAAGGAAGGCAGAGAACCGTTGTCAAAGACCGTTTTCGATGAAAGTAGTCTTGATTGATTTCGTCTCGAAAAAGTGGTTCTCCCGAAAACGCGGAAGAAAGCTGGGGACGATGCCATTGATTCGTCGCGCGTGCGCGGGTCCGCTTTACATCCCAAACGCGTCGTTCATATACCAAAAAAATGGGCCTAAGCGCCAGCAGCTTAGCCCTGACGCAGTACGACGTGGAGGAAGTCGTGGAGCACTGCGGCGGACGGTTCACATCGCGAGAGATTCAGAGTTTATACAAGCGGTTTCGGTCGCTTGATAAACGGCACAAGGGCTATTTAAGCGAGGAGGAGCTCATGAGCATTCCCGAGCTGGCGATATCCCCGCTCGCCTCGCGAGTGGTGCAGGTGTTCCAAAACCTCAACTTCAAGGACTTTTGCGCAATGCTCTCCTCGTTTTCCGACCGCGCCTCGCGTGACGAGAAGCTGGACTTCATGTTCAAAGTGTACGACGTGGACCGGGACGGGTGTGTCACCGCGAGCGATTTGGAGACGATCGTGAAGCACTTAGTGGGCTCTTCCTTGAACGAGGAACAGGTCGCGGAGCTCATGGAACGGGCGATGGGTGAGCTCGCGGAGCTGCGGCGGAAAAACAAAGGCAAAGGCGGTAGTGCCGAGGGGGGGCAGGGGGGGATCACGTTCCACGAGTTTCGGACGATTTTAGAGGGGGCCTCGAAGCTCCCAACAGTGAAGGTGCCGGTAGGTTTCGACTGAAAAAGAAAATACAACGAGCTTTCGTTCACTCCATCAGCGCGCGCGTCGGAGCGCGGCACGTGCAAGTGTCGCCCGACGTACACGTCGTTTTCTTCCCCCAAACGCACATCACGTGTATCGACCGACCTTTCCAAAGCACGACGCATCCAGCGCACCACTGCGTCGACCCGAACGCGATGGCGAGAACCAAAAAAACGACGAGGAAACACCCGCCAAAAAAGGATCCTCCAAAAAAGTTGAAAGTGTTGTTCTGCGGGATGGAGTTCGAAGAGGGGTGGAACCAAACGCGCCTGGCGGTTGAGAGGTCTTATCTTAGTAATACAGTGGATATCGTGCGATGCGCGCGCGCGGACGTACCGACCGAAATCGTGGATGCCGACCTCGCGGTGCCGTTGATGACCAAGCTCGACGCGACTACGCTGGACAAAGCGACACGGTTAGCGATGGTCCTTCAGTTCGGCGTGGGATTGGAAGGCGTGGATCAAGATGCGTGTACCGCTCGCGGGATCGTGCTCGCGCGCATCCCATCAGAGCACACGGGAAACGCACACGCGACCGCGGAGATGGCGGTTTACCTGACCCTCGCCGCGACGCGCCGGGTGAATCAAATGCGGGAATCGGTTGAAGGTACAATTTTGGGATCGCCGATGGGCAAGACGCTGCACGGGAAAAACGTCCTCATCGTGGGCTGGGGAAACGTGGGACAGAAAATCGCGACGTTGCTCAGACCGTTCGGGTGTCGTTTGTCCGCTGCGAGACGGACGTCGTGGTGTGATCGCACCACTGGATCGACTTCCAAAACTGAAACCGAAAAGTGTTTGGAGCATAAATACAAAGGGTCCGTCCCCGATAAATTGCAAGGCGTTCCCGACGCCGATATCGTCATCCTAGCCTGCACGCAGACCGCGGAAAACAAAGGCATGATCGACTGTAAGTTTCTGTCGCGAATGAAGCAAGGTGCCGCGATCGTGAATGTGGCGCGGGGAGGTTTATTCAACCCCTCCGATTGCGTCGACGCGCTCGAGTCTGGACAACTCGGATACCTCGCGTCGGACGTCGCGTGGGAAGAACCTGTTGATCCGAAACACAAGCTCTGCGCACACAAAAACGCGTACTTCACGCCTCACGTGGGGGGCGTCACGGACGTGTCGTACGGATGCATGGGGAACTGCGTCAAGGAGGTGGCCGAGGCGATGGTGGAACGGCGAGGCTACCCGACCCAGGAAGAATGGAGCGAACAAGCCGAATGCGAAACGGTTCGGTGGAACGGTACGGTGGTGCGCTGCGTGAACGTGCCGCAACTGGAAGTAAGATTCCCGCAGTGGCACTTTCTGTCCGGACCGAAAAACAATTATCAGCCCGACCCGGGTGAAAGCTTGCGTCCGTCCAAAGAGTTCGAAGAGTTCCCACCAGTGGGTGGCGAAAAAAAACGCGCGAGGACGAAATAATTTATGGAAATATCTTTTGGTCATCACAAAATTACTCGTCCGTGATCGCGGACCGCACCGTGGCTTGCACCGACGCGGGCATCATCCCCCCTTTCTTGCCCATTTTGAACCCGTCCCCGCCCGCGGTGTGGTCCTCGCCGTATCCTTTGTTTTTTATGCGGCCTTTTATCTTGGCCTTCTTTTGAAACTTGTGCTCCGCGCGCTTCAGTTTCTCCTGCGCTTTCGGTTCGATTCCCAGCTCGGTCATCATCTCCGCCAGTAACTGCTTCGCGAGCGGGTCGTCAGGGTGTTGCTCACCAGGCTGTACATCGGCCGAAAAAGGCGCGTTCCAGTTCGCGGAAGTTTCGCTTTCGGTGTGCTGCAGCAGTAAACTCGTCTCTTCCTCGACGACGTCTCCGTCTTTACTCGCGATGGCGTCTCCCGCCACGCCCATCGGTCCGACGTACCCAGCCGGCCCGACGCAGAAAAGCAACTTGCCGTTGATGAAATCCTTCAAAACAGCCCGCCCAGCCCTTTGTTCATCAGGCCGGCCGTGCTGCACTGTCAGGCCTCGCGCCGCGGAATACGCCCTCAAGATCTCCCCCGCCGTCGCGTTCCGGCCTTGGTCCTCGTGAAGCGCCGGAAGCGGCAGTTTCATCTTGTACACCTTCTCGATGAGGTGCCGGGAGATTCTTTGAGCGACAATTGATACGGGCTGCCGCACGTCCGTGAGCCGGTCAACAGGCAGCACGCCGTTGCACACCAGCTCCGCTCGGGATGCGGTGAACGACGGAAACACCAAACCAGGGCAATCCGCGAGAAGCAAACCCTCGCCCAGCTCCAGGGTCTGGAAGTGTTTCGTTTTACCGGGCGTTGCGCTGACGCCGGTTTTCTTCCGGGATTAACAAGAAAGTGTCAGTCTTGTATATCGCGATGTATGGACAAACAGTCAGGGTAATAGTCCCTTCTGGTACGAGTATATCGCGATGTATGGACAAACAGGCAGGGCACAGGTAACCGTGCCTTCTGGTACGAGTATGGGCAAACAGGGAGGCGGAATGTGGTGATTGGGAAATGCGCAAGGCCGTACCTTCTTCGCCACCAGGGCGTTGACCGTTGAGGATTTTCCAACGTTCGGGTACCCCACCATACCCACCACCACCCGGCCGTCCCTGCGTCGAGCGCGGGCGCCCTCGCCCGCCGCGATCTCCGCGCGTTGTTCCAAAATGGAAAGCAAATTTTCTCGCGACAGTAACCGGTTCAAATTGCTTGAGTCGTCTTGGTCGTCGCCGTCGTCAGCACGGTCGTGCGTACCAAGTTCATCATCCGGCTCCGCGTCACCGTCGTCACTGTCACTGCCCCCACTTCCTTCGTCAAAATCGACCTCCACCCCCCCTATCCGCGCCGCGACGCTGGCGAGCGCGGCGGCGGCGTCTTGCTTTTCCTTTTTTTCGGCAAGCTCCACCTGTTCCGTTGCCGCCTTGGCGCTCCACCACAGGTACTCGATTCCGTTGTCGTCGAAATATTGGCTCCAAGCGTCGCGCAGTTCCGTGGATAACAAATCGGCTTTGTTTAGTAACAGCATGGTTTTCTTGGCCGGGTCTATTTCCTTAACGAATGCTTCCAAATCCAGACACCGGTAAAAAAGCGGATCGCGCGCGTCCACGACCTGTACCACGATGTCGCTCCGTTCGCACACGCGCCAAAGCTGTCTCCAGATTTCCAGGTTCTTCTCGAACGGCGTGAGCACAAGTCGCTCGTCTTCCTCCACCGAGGCGAGGGCTCTTCTCCACTCCAGGAAGCTTCTCCTTTCGTTCTGGTCAAGAAGGTCGGGGTGCATGTCTTTCTTCCACGGCGGTCTTCTCGGTACCTTCAGTTTGTCCCGGTGCGTCGCCTCCGCGATGGCGACCTGCTGTTTCTTAACCGCGGCTTGTTCGTCTTTGTCAAGGCTCGGGTCCGCGTTCGGGTCACTGCCGTCCGCGTGCGACACCACCACCGCGCCCCTCCGTTCCGCGGTGAAATCGCGGTCCCCGAGCTCGGCCATTGCGAGGAACTCGTCCAGGTCGTTCCGTTCCATCACGCTCCTCAAATCCGGCTTCTTGGAACCATCCGGGTAAAACTCCGCGACGTGCCTGTCGTAGCCTTGTTGAATGAACCGCCCGTCGTTCCCGTCAACGTGCGCGCCGTGCTTCTTGGCTTTCCTCCCGAGAGCCTGATGAGTTGGTGAAGGGTTCCGGGAAGGAAATGGGGGAGGAGGGGGTGAGGTGAGTTGGAAGGCGACGGCCAAAGGTGGGTGTCGAGATTTAACACGGAGAAAAGTGCGGCGGCGGCGGCGTTCGTGCCGACGTTCGCGGTGGGCATTTAGTCTGGACCCGCGTCCGTACGTACCGAACCCAAGCCTTTGCCCGTGACGGATCTGCCGCTGTTGCGTGCGCCTCCCATGGCGCCCGGAACGGAGATGCGCGTGTGTCTGCGACGTCTCTTGTCCTGCGGGGGCGCGCGGAAGTAAGTCTCGGAGCCGCGAAGATGGCTTTTTCCGGCGACGAAAAAGGCTCGCTCCGGTTCTTTTGGCAAGGTGCCAGACTGTTAGACTGTTTGCTCACTCATCAGCTGGACTTAGTTTCGATGCGTCGTCTGCCGTCAACAACAGAAGCCCCGCACTCGACTGTGCGCTCCCCGACGTGGATCGGATACGCCTGTCTCCTTGTCACTTCCCACGACTTACGTACCCGGCATTACCGGCGCGTTTGGTGACCTCACGAGCGTCCGGAAAGTAACTCGCGCGCCCGCTGTACGGCCGCACACCCGCCAAGCCTCTGCCACCGACGCCTCTCGTTGAAAATCAGCAGCCATGGCGACCAAGGTGCAGCGCATCATGACGCAGCCGATCGTACGTTGCGCGCGATTTCACGACGACGCGTACTACTGTTCGCGTATCCCGCGTAGCAATCGCGCAATCGCGCGCGCCACGTGCTGTCACGCCCTGTCACTACCCTCCGCGAAACAACGCTGACCTCGTTTCCAAACACTTCCCGCTCGTTTCCCCAATCCAAATAGAACCTGATCTTCCGATTCCTGCAGACCAAGGCCCGGATCCAGATCTGGCTTTTCGAGAACGTGGATGTGGTGATGGAGGGACGGATCATCGTACGTCCTCCTTACGAACCCGGTTTGTGTGGTGTATCAGGACACTTCTTCCCGTGTCGCGCGCGCGAGCACCCAACCGCCCATCGGGTTTCTGCTGCTAGGGTAAATCGACCTTTAATTTTTTGTTGCTTTTGGCGTTTGGTTTTTTTTCGCGCCTGACCCTCCCCTTGCCCGGTAACCCTCCCCACCCCACCCCAACAGGGTTTCGACGAGTACATGAACCTCGTGCTCGATGAAGCGGAGGAGGTGAACAAGAAGAAAGGCACGAAAAAAACCATCGGGCGGATTTTGCTGAAAGGCGACAACATCACCATGATGGTGAACGTGAGCGATAAGTAATGGGGACGGTTGTTGCGAAGGCGGAGTTTAGAGAGATGCGCATGGCTACCGGTACGGTTTATTGCTTTTCATTGCTACCGGTACGGTTTACGGTAACAAATCGTCCAAGTCATCGCTGCTCGAGCCGTCCCCACGGAGCTCTTGCATGATTCTTTCGCGGTGTGTTTTCGCGGGTTCAGGGTCGACCCGCTCCGCCTTTCGCGTCGCTTGGTGTCGCTGAAACTTCGCCGCCAAGCGCGAGTTTGTTTTCACCTCGTCCTGTTTCGCTTCACCATCGTCTTCGAACGGATCGTCGTATCCGTCCAAATCAACCTGCGAATCCTCGACGAACATAGCCGAGGTGATACCCGGGGCTATCGGCGAACTGGCGGCCAGCATTTTACCCACCATTCGCTGGACCTGTGTTTTCGTCGCGGCCGTGCATCGCAACCGCCGCGGGAACGCGCGAAGCACGTCGATTATCACTTTTTCCGCAGCACCAGCTTCATTTACATTTTCCCCGCCCGCATCGCCCGGCACCTTAACGTTCACCACGCGCGTTCGCGTTTTACCAGCATCATCGGCGTACTCCACGATGAACCGGGCAGGCGCGAATTTCACCGCGAACCGTTTGGGGAGAAAGTCGGCGGGCTCCATGGCCGCGCGCGACGCGCGCGTCCCCGGGAATGAGAAGCCACGCTCACGGTTTTCGTATTGCGGGTCTGAAAATTTCGTGGAAGCGTTTTCGGTTGGACGAAACGACGTCTTTGATCGCGGTCGCGTCAACCCTCCTGGCCACACTCCTCGCCGCCTCGTCAGTGACACGAGTCGTCGCGGCACGTGTTTAGACAGGCAGTACGGCAAGCATACCAACCGGCACCCGGAATAAAATGTCCACCCCCGAGCCCCCAACCCGCGTTCCGTTCACGTTCTGGGCGCAACGTAAAGATCGGGTGTTCATCACGCTCGAGTGCCCCAACTCGACGAACCCGAAAGTGAACCTCACGGACGACGGCGTGCTGACCTTCAGCGCCACCGCGAAGGTGGACAGCACGGAGGACGAGCATAAATACGAACTCATCTTGGAACTGCTACACCCGGTGAACGGGAAGGACTCGCAAATACACGTGGGACCCCGGCGCGTAACGATGGTGGTGGCGAAAACAAAGGAGGTGAGCAGGCGAGGTTTTTTTTTTTTTTTTCGCGAATCCGGATGTGTTTTTCTCGTG
>Ga0222633_1000201_pt1 | contig 66898 bp, 62 predicted proteins | sample AntAcemetageno48_FD_179816 | JGI IMG/M metagenome (GOLD analysis project Ga0222633, IMG submission 179816) | Saline water microbial communities from Ace Lake, Antarctica - #48 | ecosystem: Environmental > Aquatic > Non-marine Saline and Alkaline > Saline | place: Antarctica: Ace Lake | collected...
CGAGGATGCCGTTTCTTTTTGTGTCCGTGTCGTTGCTTTTTGTTGCTTCTTGTTCGGGCACGAGGGTGTCGTTGCTTGTTGTTTCTGTTTCTGTTGGCGAGGGGGGGGTTGTTGGTAAAGGCAGTGCCTGTTCGGGCGCGAGGGTGGGTGCGTTACCCGGGTCGTTCGATGCCGGTGACTCCGCGTCAACGTAATCGGCGTGCGATACACCAAAACCGTCCTCACCGAACGGGAACGACCGCGACTCCGCAACGGCGGAGCCCACGCTTTCTTCCGCGCGCGTTTCCTCCGCGCCCACGGGCTCGTAGTCGTACGCGCGGTCCTTGTGCACGCGGTGCGCGGCGGCGAAGGAGAGCGCCATGGCGAAGATGGCGCGCGTGACGAGGGAAAGCGGGGCGAGAGGCATGGCGCGGTGCGTGTGGCGGCTACGCGCGGCGAAGCAAGCCAGTGTGGAAGAACCAAGCGGGGGAAGACCTTCAAGTAAGTCTTGAAAAGGTGACTGCGATTTTTGAAACTCGAGAAGAACAGCGTCAAATTTATTTCTTTTTATAAAACAATCGCTCGCAGAACGTCAGAGACAAAAGCACAGTGTTACGTGCTTCATCTCCCGACCCTGGAGACGCGCTATGTACACATGACGACAAAGGTATTTTTGTTAAGTAACGAGTCATGACTCGTTACTTTTAACTCAACCCTGCTTACTTTTTGGCCGTCGCGCCGTACCCGGCTTCTTCATCTTTGTTTTCTCCTTTTTTCTTGTCCTCCTTCTTCCCCCCTTTCTTGGCGGTCTGGTTTTGGATGTACACCCCCGCGAAGGACGCGACCACCATGACGCCGATGCAGGTGAGGGTTTGCCATTTCGTTAAATCAAGGCCCACGCCGTGGTTCACCAGGTTCTCGAGCCACAAGTCGCCTTGCGTCGATCGCAGTTTCCAGAAGAGGTAGGAGACGCATGAGCCAGTGAGGAAGCCGCCTGTGACGGAGTACACCACTCTCAAGGCGGCGGCTTTGACCATTGATGAGCAGAAATACCCAACCACCACCCCCACGCCGATGGTGATGAACATGTAGTACTCCGGCTGGGGGGGGATGTACTGCACAACGATGGAGTAGCCAACCATGCACGCGCCGCCGCCGACGCCCATCGCGAGGGCGTTGAACACGATGCCCTCCACGAACATCACCGCGATCCAAAGCGCCAGGCCGGCGGCGAGGGACACGGACCATTTTGGCGTGTCCTCCTCGATGCCCAGTTGTGCGCAGTAGAAGAGGCCCGCGAAGGTACCAATAGTCATCCCGAGCGCGCAGATTAAGTACTTGTGGAACTTCTCGCCCGTGGTGATGAACGCGAGCGCGGCGGCCAACACTATGAGCGCCATGGCGTCACTTAAGCAGAAACCGCGGTCGGGGTACGCGATTGTTCTTTCCCACGGCACGGGGACGGGGCCGTCGCCTTCGGTCTGTTTGGGGTTACCGGGGTTAGGGGTTAGGGAACACTCATTCAACGTTGCATGCCGGGATTCAGAAAAATCACGTTTTTCACCACTACGTACCTGCGTTTCCCAGTACGCGCTGCTGTTGGTGAGCGTGGCGGTGAGTGCGGCGGAGGCGGTTTTCAGCATCGCGGGGTCGTTCGTGGCCTCTGCTTGGTTGACGATTTCCAGCGTATCAACAAGCCCGGCGATGGTGCCTTGGATTTCGCCCTTGAGTTCAGAGTACCCGTCCTCCGTGGCCTCCGCCTCCGCGGAGGGGGGGTCGTGAATGTACTCCCCGGTTGCCGCTTCAAACACATGCGCGGCGTTCGTGATGTCACCCGGACTCATCTGCGTCATGACGTGGCTCACGTCCGCGTCCATCACCGCGTCGTGAAGGGAACTATAACCCATGGTGCGTTTGCTCTGTCGTGTGGAGGGTGCGGAGAGAGTATGGGCTGGGGGGAGGGGGGGCAGCGCGGCTCGAGAAAATTTGATAGGCAGTAGCGCAACACCCTTGCTCAATAAAATTCATCACAGCGCAAACAGTCTGAATAAAAAAGTTCGGAGCAAAACATCACAGTTTTTGTGAAGTCCAAGCGAAGCGCGTGTCGTCTATCAACACACTCCGCGTCGCGCCTACCCACCGTCGGTACGTACCTCGCGCACGCACATCCGCCCTTTGCGTGTGACTTACTCCACGTCGCAGCGGAACCGCGCACTGCTCGGGACGTACTCGTCGTGGTACCTGCCCACCGTTACCCGCGATCTCATCGGTTTCCATCATCGCGTCGTCCAAGATGAACACCCAAAATGCCGGTGAAACCGCCCCCCTGCTCGCCCCCACCAGCAACAAGCGCCCTTCCTACGCCGCCCCTTCGTCCGTGCGCAACGGCGTCGCCACCGCTCTAGTCGCGGGATGTGTCGTCGCCGTGCTCGCGGTGTCCGGCAGGCTGGCGCCAGAAACAGCGCGCGTGCTTCAACCCCAAACGGCGGGCCTTCCGGCTTCAGCGGCGATGGGAAAGGCCCCTGCGCACCGCGACGTTGCGGCGGTTGGTAACTTTTTCATAGACGCGTGGGACGCCAGCGTGGGCGCGTTGGTGTCCGGCGCGAAGCTCGAGGAAACCGTCGTTCCCGCGCCTGAAGAGGCACCCGAGTACGACGAGGTTTCGCACGACTACGCGGACGCCCCGGGCCCGAATGGATCGGACTTTTACCCCGGCACCCAAGGGTGCGAAGCGACGTGCGAGGGCGACTCCATCGACGAAGAAGCGTGCGCCGCGAACGGTTCGTTTTGCGAGTGGGCAGAAAACAAGTGCTGGAGCATGGTCGGGCCGGATCCCTGCCCCACGGACTGGGGCGACTTCGAAGCGGATGCGTCCGGGTATGGGCGTGATGACCAGGATGCGGAAATGGACCACGCGGAAGTGGACGAAGCTGAAGCTCCCGCGCCCGTGCCGACGCACGACGACGACGACGACGCGTACGCCCCCGGCCCGAACGGCTACGGCTCCGACTTCTACCCCGGCACCGCGGGGTGCGAGTCAACCTGCGAAGGGAACGAGATTGACGAACACGCGTGCGCCGCTATCGGGCCGTTTTGCGAATGGAACGAAAACAAGTGCTGGTCCGCGGTTGGGCCGGATCCGTGCCCCACTGATTTTGGCGACGTCGCTGATGCGCCCGACTCCGGGCCTGAACATATGCCCAAGAGACCCAAGGAGCACGACGAAGTGGAAGCGCCCGCGCCGGTGCCAATGCACGACGACAAAGCGGAAGCCCCTAAGCGCGCGCTCAAGAAGGAACCCAAGAAGACGGCTCCGGCTCCGGAACCCAAACGCAATGACACTGCCGCTCCCGGCCCCATGCCCGTGACCATGGAGGACGAGTTTTACGCCGCTCCCGCTGTGGATACTCTCGGCTCGCTGGAGTCCCTTCACTGGACCACGTTCGACAAGGACGGGAAGGAAACGTTGGTGCACGAAACGCACGACGCGCTGACCGACGCGAAAGCGAAGCGCGCCGACATCTCGGCCAAGCACGTCGCGAAGCACCGCGAGTTCGACGCGGGCAAGGCTGCGATTGAAGACACCAAAAAAGGAACACCGAAGATCAGCAAAGCTGAGCCTAAAACCGGCAAGAAGGAAAAGGAGTCACACCACGACTCGCACCGCTCGCACGAACTGCACGAGCTGCACGCGCACGAACTGCACGAGCTACACGCGCAAAGAGCGGATGAGAAGGTTTCCAAGAAGGCTTCTGATACGGTTTCAGAACCGAAAGAGAAGGAAGTTGAACAGGTCAAGCACGAGGCCACGCACGCGACCGGCTCGGTGACGCGTAAACACGCTCCGTCGTTGTTCGAAGATGAGGTGTTCCGCGGGGACATCGCGAACGGCGTTTCCGACGACGTGATTGGCGATATCATCCGCACCAAGATGGCGGACCACGCGTACACCGGCGCGTTGGAGGATTTGTCCCTAAAGCACTTCGACTTCCGGGTTTCGTTCAAGGTCAACGTGGCAGGTTCCAAGTGCCCTGACGTGTCCGAGGAGGTGTTCCAAAAAGGCGTCAAGGAGTTCATTAAAAAGGCGCGCGCGAACGACGCGCGCGCGCGGTTCGGCGTCGACGAACGCTCGCCGCTGGAGAAGGTCACCGAGCGGTACTCAAAGCCGGTGGTGGACCCTGCTTCTTTGCTGGATGACGGCTTGGATTCCGTATTGAAATCAATGACCGTTGGGTCGTGCGAGGAGTTTTCGGGGAACCCGCTTGACTTGAGCGACGAGGCGAAGAGACACGCGTTTGAGGTGACGCTTGTTATTCCAAGGGCGGACGCCTCAACCAACGCGGAGGAAATCGCCAACAGAGTTTCCGAGTTGTTCGACACGAACCACGTGAAAAAGCAACTGGAGCAAATCCACGTCACCAAGGAAAGGGAAGACGCCACTGATGTCATCGTCGGTGACGTCGTCGTGCACGGCATGATCGCGGTGGTGGAGAAGGAGGGGAAGCACTAAGTGCTGTTGAATGTCTTATTGTTGTTATTAAGGCTGGTCTTGTATTACAACACTAAATTGTTCTCGTCTCAACACAACTCGCGGCACGGGGGTGCGCGTTGTTTGAGATCGTCCAACGCGCAATGGCCGGGTACGGCCCGCATTTCGCGACGGCCGCGTCAACACAAATAACCCTGCAGTTCCCAAACTCCGTAACCGCTCGGCAACGCGCGGTGCTCCACGCCGTGGCCACGACGCACGGGGTGTGCCATCAGTCGAACGGTGATGGGGACGAGCGGCGAATCGCGCTCGGTGTTGGTACCGAAGTGGTTTATGTGCGTCCCGAGACGATTGCTGATGACGACGACATATGCGACTTACTCGCAGTACACCTGCAGATATCCCCCGACGTCTCTAAACGCGCGTTCGTTGCACCGGCGCCGAGACCGGAAAAGCGAGGAATCATCGGAGGACGCGATGGAACGCAATCTACAGAATCTTCAGATCCACTCGTATCGTCGTCATCGGCGGCCCCCCATGTTTCATTAGAGCGCGCCAACATCGACGTCACCGCATTCGTCCATAAAACGTTAGAGTCCCTGGAATTGGAACGCGTAGCCGAGGCGGAGCAAAACGACGCGGTTTTGAAGGGCCTTACCCCGAGCGCGGCGCAAAAGAAAGGTCGCGCGCTTCTCGGTTTGAAGTGCGTTGATCAGAAAAATGGTTTCTATGGCAAGACGATCGTCGTGCTGGAGTTAGCGTCGCGACCTACCGGAGACAACAAATCACCCCCCCTACCCCCGCACAAGCTGACACCACACGACATCGTGTGTTTGCGTCCCAATAAGGCGGATAACACGACCGGTACCGAGGAACCGCTTTGCAGCGGCGTTGTGTACCGCGTTCGCGATACGCGTCTGGAAATCGCGGTGGACGAAACCCCCGATTCCTTAGACGGAACGCTACGAGTGGAACGCCTTCAAAACGAAACCTCGCACAACCGACTCGTGGATGCTTTGCGACTGGTGGGGAAGGCGTCCAGTGGAGGCGTGGGGGTTGATTTGACAAAGTTTCCAGGCGCGAGGCTGGTGGAGTACCTATTTGGGAACACCGCGCCGAGAACGTCAGCGAGCGAGGCGTTTGTTTTGGGAGACGACGTCGACACAATCGGTGACGTTACCCGTGCCTCCTCATTCGTCCCTATCAACAAAAACCTGGACCAATCACAGTTCCAAGCCGTTGCGCACGCGTTGCGTTCGCACGACGTCGCGCTGATTCACGGACCCCCCGGTACCGGTAAAACCACAGCGGTTGTGGAGTACGTGCTACAGGAACTTTCAAGAGGAAACCGCGTGGTGTGTTGCGCCGCGTCGAACGTCGCGGTGGATACCTTGGTGGAGCGGATCGTTATGGGGGGCGATGGTTTTGGTGTTGGCGGAGTCGGAGGAGGGGGTACTGATGATACAAAGAGCGCTGATGAGAGTACGGGCACGAAGAGTATGGGTAAGAGGCGAGTTAAAAAAAGCAAGTCGTCGAGCGTTTCCGAGTCCAACTTGATTCGCTTAGGGCACCCCGCGCGGTTGTTGCCGAGCGTGTTGCGTCATTCGCTAGAGGCGGTGGTTTCACGAAGCGACGATTCCGGGTTAGCGAAGGATTGCGAAAAGGAGTGTGAGGTGATACGAAAACGTTTGGCAAAGCTTACGGGACGCATCAGTAAGGAAGAACGCGCGGAACGTTTCGACGCGCGGAAAGAGCTGCGAAAACTGCAAAAGGAAACAAAGCAGCGACAGAAAAAAGCGATAGACGTCGTCGTGGGGGGCGCGAAGTTGATTTGTTGTACCCTGTCAGGCGCGCTGACCGGTGCCATACGAAACGAAACCTTCGACGTCGTGGTGATTGACGAAGCCGCGCAGGCACTGGAGCCCGCGTGTACGTGTTGGGGCATTCCCAAATCCAGGCACTGTTTACCGCCCCTCTTTTAGTACACTACTCGTGATGTATGTAGCAGTTGCCAGTACTTGTGATGTACGTAGTACTGTGTACTGTAGTGTAGTATTGTGTTCTGGTACTGTGTACTGTGTACTGTAGTGCACTACTAGTATTACTACTAGTACTACTAGTAACACTACCCGAACATTTACTGGCGCACCGGCAACTTTTACAAACCCAAACTCGCCTCCCTCGAGACTGACCCTTTTCGTTCCCAATCGCAGGTTGGGGTGCTATTTTCAAGGGGAAAAAAACCGTGCTCGCCGGGGACCACAAACAGCTGCCGCCGACGGTGCTGTCCAAAGACGCCGCGACACGCGGGTTGGGGGAGACTTTGTTCGCGCGGGTACACGCGAAGTGGCCGTCCACTGCGAGAATATTGACCACGCAGTACCGCATGCACGGTGACATTTCTCGGTGGGCGAGCGAGGAGCTGTACGAAGGAAGGTTGGTGGCGGCGGATGGCGTGGCGCAATGGGTGCTAAGGGTTGGGACGTTTGAGAGCGGCGGTTATACGTGTGAGTGTTGCGAAGGCGAGCATCACACGTCGAGTACGCATCATGGGGACCCGTCAACGGTGTACCCGAATTTCGAGGCTGACGAACAAGATCCAACCGCCCTGCCTCCCCTCGTGCTGGTGGACACCGCGGGGTGCGATTTTACCGAAACACGCGAACACGAAGGCGACAGCGTTTGTAACCCGGGCGAGGTTGGGTTGGCGATCGCAATCGCAAGGCGGTTGATCGCGGCCGGCGCCGTCACGCCCGAGGAACTCGGCGTAGTAGCGCCGTACTCGGCGCAGGTGGGTTTGCTACGCGAGCAACGGGCGCTTGATGATTCCTTAACCAAAGTCGAGATGAGCACCGTGGATGGGTTCCAGGGACGAGAAAAAGACGCCATCATACTCACCGCCACGCGAAGTAACGAAAAAGGTGCGTAATGCGCGTTTCCCAAATCCCTCCCAGACTGTTTGCTCATACAAGACTGACACTTTTTTTTTACATCCAAAAGGCGACGTCGGGTTCCTGGCGGACGTGCGCCGGATGAACGTCGCGGTGACTCGGGCGCGGAAACACGTAGTGCTGATTTGCGACACGGACACGGTGGGCAGGCACGACCCGTTTTTACGAAGGCTCGTGTCTCACTTCGAGGCGCACGGGTTGTACGTCGGGGCTGGGGAGTTTTCAGGAGAGGGGTAGGGGGGCGGAGAGACTTGATCTGTTTTCCGGCGATGAACATTGTCAAAAGCAAAAGAGTAGCCGTTTTTTGCCGTTGGCCGTTGGCTGGACCGAACCAAGACTTCGTGCCTTCCGAGACACGCGCACTTCGCGCTCCGGAACCGCGCTTTGGGGCATCTCGCACCGCGCGTCCTCGAAACAGGACTCGGACCGCGGCTCACGATGGCGGGTGACACCCCCGACGACCACGGGCGACCCGCCGTGAGCGCCGCGGAAGCCACCACGCGCGCCTCGCTGGTTTCCCTCGGGAGCTCCATCGCGGAAGACATCTCCGGGGACTTTGGTGACGGAAACAGCGCGGTACCGAATGAGCCGACCCTGGACGGTTCGTTCGCCGACAGTGTGTACCACGCACCAGAGTCGCTGGACGTGACGCGAGCATCGAATGACAGCGCGCCCCCCGCGTTCGACTCGGGGTACTTCGACGACGCGGGAACCGCCACGCCCCTGTTCGCGTCCCCGAGGGTGCATCACGACCCTCCCGTCCCTTCCGCGGACGGCGCGTTTCACGGCCGGCGCGCGGGTGTGCCTCGACCGCCGCCGCCGGTGACCGCCGGTGCTTCCAACGAGTTCGGTGCCGTACCACCCGCGAAACCTCCGCCGTCGCCCACCGCGGTTTCCCCGGCATCCGCGCGTGCCTCCGCGCTCGCGTCGTCGTACGCGGTGATGAAACAACGAAACGGGACTGGCGGGACAGGCGCTGGCGAATCGAGTGGAAAGAAGTTTGCCGACAAGACACCACACGGAGCGGTCACGGCGCCGCGCCGAGGCGGCCCCGTGTTCGTGCCGCCCGGCGGTTCACCCGAAGACACAACCAGTGCGTTACCTCCCACGCCGATGTTTCTCACGCCCGCACCTGTGGTCGCGTTGAAGGACACGGAGCGGCCGAAAAAAACAGACGCCAGGTCTCGGTCCGGGTCCCCTGATTTCGATTCCGACGAAGAGCTCTCGCCATCCTCAGCGGCGTCCGTTCCGTTGCCTTCCCGACGAGACTCAACCAGAGTTGCGTCGTCTTCAAGAAACGACCCGAACCGCTCAAGCGCGAACCCTCCTTTGCCGCGGGCAACGTTGCCGACGCCGGAAACGAAGGACAAGTCGAGCGTCTCGGACGGGGACGGCGGGGACGAGACTACCGACCGAACATCCGTGAGCGGTGAAACGCCTGTGTTGCAAGATGGCGACGTCGCCAACGACTCAACACCTGGACCGGATGACGCAATCGAAGAAACTTACGAACCCATCGGGGTTCCGTGGCACCTGGAACGAATCGCCCTCTTCGATTCCAAACAAACGTTTGTGTTGGATCCTGAGACGCGCCAGGTGTTTACCCTCCCCCCCCCCACCGCCGCGGACGGGCGGTTCCCAGCGTTCGTGGGGCGCGTGTCGGGGAACGGCCAGTTCACGTGTCACAAACCGCTGTGTGACTTTTTCGAGACCCTGAAACGGTTTTGCCAAACCCGACACGTTTCAGTTGCGGAGCTGTTCCGACTGTACGACGACGGCGCGCAACTTTCGTTTCCCCGGTTCACGAAACTTTGCGCGGTACGTATTTCCCACTCACCACATTCCGCCTCCCTGATTGCCCATACGAGACTGACACTTTTTCTTTTACAATCAGGAGTGCTTGTTGCCCAGCTGTTCCTCAGCTGAGCTGGCGTATCTCTTCGTGATGCTCGACTTGCAAGGAAACGGGGTGGTTACGCCGGAAAACGTGGCGGCGTGCGTCCGGGAAATGGCGACGACGAAATCCAGTGGGAAATCGGACGGAAACGTGTGCACCCCCGATTGCGTCGCGCGGTCCACGTCGCCGTCGCTGGTCACGGTGTTGCAAGCCGTCGCCAAACTCGCGGCTGAGGAGTACGCAAGTACTGACGGTTCTTGTTCTGCAGTCGCGTGTCTGTTCAAATCCCTTACCCCGAAAACGTCCTGGACCGGAACGGAGGGTTTGGACGCGCGCGGGATTTTGCGGTTGGTCGACACGGTTTTCCCCGGGATTATCCGCGCCGACTCGCGGGTAACGCTCGCGGAGTTCAAAGCCCTCGATTTGACCAACGACGGGTTGGTTTCGTTGCAAGAGCTGCGAAGGGGTTTGCGGCTAGCGGTCACGCAAAGAGTGGTACCTGGCGAGGGGTTCGGGAAACCGATTGATGCAACGCGCTCCGGGGATTTCGAGACGAAACCGGCGAGCGCGAGGGCGAAAAAAACAACCTCTTCGAAAAAAGAAAAGACGAAACCAAAACCAAACAAGCGCGAGGGAAAAGAAAACCACACCAAGTTTAACAAAGGTGTTCCCTTGCCACCGAAACCGCCCGCACCGAACGTTGCGCCTTCGCCTCTTAGAAAAAGAGAAGAGCTCGCCATTCGCAAACAGCTGCGCGCCACTCGAGTTCGGCTGGACAAGAAAGTGGCACTGGGTTTGCTTTTCGAAAAAGACGTGCGAGCCGAAATCGGGATTGTGGAGGAGAAACTACGCGCGGCGGCGTATGAAAAGAAACTCGTCGCACGTCGTGCCGCGATGGCGGTTGCTGCATCTGAAAGGGAGCTGGATGCCACCACGAAAGCCTTCAGGAAACAGCAGCTCCAGAAGTTTGACGAGGCGCGACGCCAACAAGAGACGGAGCGCGAGGCCGAAGGCGACGCGAGCGCGTGGTATCGTTCCGAACGCGACCGGTTCGGCGGGTACAACGAACGCGGCGTTTCGGTTTCGCAAGAATTGTTCACGAAGTGGCGAGAGGAAGAGGCGTATGCGATGGTGGAGACGTATGGCAACGAGGTGGTGTTGGCGGCGTTGGAGGCGTTACGGCGGGACGGGGACGGCGGGTTTCGTGCGGATTCGCCAAACAAAGACATCACCCGACGCCTCGGCGCGTCGTTAACCTACGAAGAAGAAGAAAGAGCTCTCGATTTGATTGCACAAGCCAAGCTGCAAACGCGTTTGAAAAAAGAAGCCGCGGCAGAAGCGGCTGAAGAAGCTGCTGAACAGCAAGCGCACGCGGCTTGGGTACAACAAACCGCGGCGAAACAGGCGTGGGACGCGGAGGAAGCGGACCGGCGGTACGACGACGAGTACGACGCGGATTTGGCGCTGGAGGGGCTGCGACACGACCGGCTTTCAAGCGACTGGACGAGGGGGGTGGGTGTGACGCCTCCGTCTGGAACGGTTTCGAGGAGATATGATGACCGCTCACCTCCGCCCGAACCGGCGGCGACGTCCGTGTTCCCGTCGCTTTTCGCCGGGTACCCGGCGTCGCCCTCCACGATTGGCCGGTCGCCGCGGAGGTTCACCGTGGACGGCGAGGCTCGGTTCGCCATAGCGCCGGATTTGTCCAAAGAGATGTACCTCCCGAGGAAGACGCCGCAACAGTAATTGTTAGTACGAAGTGTAGTAGTTAGTCCATAACTCGAAGTAATGCGGTTCGTAGTTTGATCATCATCAAACATATCCAAACCTCAAACCCCTCCAACCTCTAACCCTCCCACCCCTTTACAGGAACGCGGTTCGTTCCAAGAGTCGCCTTAAATGCAACAGGGCTTCGTCCCTCGTGAGCCCCGCGCTCGCCGCGGCGGCGTGTTGCTCACGCCACGGCACCTGTTCAAAAACGGCGAGGGTGTCGCCGTCCAGGAAAAGGTTGGGGGCGTTTTGCCGCGTCGGCCTTCCTTCCGCGGTTTTCGGCATGCGGAACGATTTCGAGTTCAAACCGCACGGCTGTGGGGTTCGCGTGACTAAATAGTCCTGCAGCTTTTGCAGCGTATCGAAGCTCTCTTTGTCCGTGGGCACCAAAATACCGAGCGACCCGTCCAAGGTTCCGTGGAACACCGCGTGTCTGTTTCCCGTTGCTTTCAGTTCAAGCGGGGTGGGTGCTGATACGATTAACGCCGATAGTGTCAGTCTCGTATGGGCAATCGCAGAGGCGGACCGAACGTGGTGGGTGGGAAATACTTACCAGGCGCGCCTGCTTGTCGCTTGGGGGGTTTGATTTTAAACCGCACCATCCGGTTCACGGGGCTTGGGAAAAATAAAATAAAGTGTCAGTCTTGTATGGGAACACAGGGAGGCCGGGATTTGGGAAAGGCCTAATACGTACCTCCCTACGAAAAAACTCGCCTTCGTCAACAGCTTCTCGCCTTTCCAGCTCTCCGTGCTTTTCGGGTCGTACGAAAACGAATACGCGTTCCCAACCGTATCCGCGCACAACATGGAGAGCTGGTTTCCGTCCACCAGAAACTCGGTCGCGAGGACGTCGAGGTGCTCGAAATCCTTGGACAGCTGCACCAGCAGCTTCTCGTGCCCGGTGTCTTTCCACCGAAGAAACAAACACCCTTTCTGTAAGTCTCCAAGAAGGATGAAGTTCTTCACCACGTTTATCGTCACGGTGTGCAGCGGGGTGTCGAAAAAAGCCACCGGGTGCAACAATTCGCCGTCCCATTGATGCACCACGAGCTTGTTCCCAATCGCCACCACGAGGTGGCCCTCAAGCCCGGAAAGCGCGGTGCACGCCATCTTGGCGTCGCGCTCGCACGCCACACGTCCCTGCCACTCAGGTTGGTTGGTGTTACCAGAAGAGGTAGAGTGTTGGCCAGTAGCGGCGTACGTCATTTTCCACGCCACGTCGAACAAAAGAATCCGCCCGCGACACGGCGTGTCCTCGCCCCCCGGCCACGCCGTGCCCACCGCGAGCATTGATTGCAGCGCGCCACTTTTCGTGTTCCGCAGCTGGACGTTGCGCACCGTCTGGACGTGCTCCCCCGGGTCCAAGACGTGCTGCCACGCGCACTCCAGGGATCCGGGGTTCAATAAACGCAGGGAAAACTGTTCCTCCACGCCGCCGACGGCCATCGCCTTCGCCCGTCGCGTGTTCACCAGGTTTTGAAAGTGCGAATCGTCCTCCTCAACCACCGGTTCTTTCCACCGCACCAGCGTGGACGTGCTCAGGGCGTAGAGCTTGAAATCGGGCAGGTACTGCACGTGGTGCGGCGTGCACTTCAAGGACAGTTTTCGCACCGGCCACTTGGCTTCGTAGTGCATTTTGGGTGGGATTTGGCAAATCCGCGTGCCACCCGCGGCGGTTCCCAGAATGAACCCGTCGTGACAGTTACTGTTGTGGAAACAGGAGAAGGACACGGCGCGGTTGCCGCTGGATTCGCCGCGCATGGGCAACGCGAGGACTCGCGACCGCCGCGCGACTAACCACAGCGCGCTGGTCAGTCCGCACACGAAAATACCCTTAATGCCACCCCGGTCCCCGATTCCCTCGAACCGGGTCAACCGCGTGCCTCCCAGAACTTCGGGAAGAGGTTTTCCAGAGGCGTGCGCGGGTAACTCGCCGCCGCCGCCTTACGATAAATAAACGAAAGTGTCAGTCTTGTATTGGCAAACAGTCGTCGTTGGAATTGGGAATTTGATGCTTACCTTCGACGGAGATTTCGATTCGCGAAAATCGCAACTGTGCGTGCGTTTGTTTCCGGGGCACGCCGCCCACGCCTGGCGGACACAGGAACCCGCGGTACGCCAAAACCACGCCGTCGCCGCGAATCGCGGTGAGCAGCGGTCGGTCGTGCGCCGTGGAAAAGGCGTCCATTCGTAGCTCGACGATTTCGGGAGGAGGCGGTACGATGTGCGCGTTTTCCCCCGCGCCGCGGTCGCGTCGCGTCGCCGCGATTTTCGCGGCGGCTTGATTCGTAAACCGCGCGTTTTCCCTCGCCGCGCCCGAACCTACCGGCGCTAACACCGAAACCCCCTCACCGAAACCTGATTGTAAAAAAATAAATGTCAGTCTCGTATGGGCAATCAGTCGGCGGAATGTGGTTATTGGGAAATACTTACCATCCGCGGTCCATATCTTTTCGCATTTCGGGAGGGAATACAGCTCTAAAGTTCCCCCGACACGACACACCGCGAGCACACAGTTTCCTTGCTCTTGCTCTTTTCCGGAATCCGTAGTTACGCACCCCCGTTTCAAAAACCCGGGGAGCCGCGCGTCCAGCCCGGGGTGCGTCGCCGCGTGTGTTGAGTCATCCACCAGCGCCGCGGTGGCGATGTCGGCTCCGTTTGGGAGGTTGGCTAGGTACTTTTTGTGGACCGGTTTCAATTCCGACGTCGTTTCGTCGGCAAACAAAATTCGCAACGCGCCGTTGGATAAACGGCAAAGCACGTGGTTCGCCGCGACGCGCGCATCGACGATCGCGTTTCGGGTTTCGTCCACGCCCACGCCCACGCCCATTTCATGTAACGAAACCTCCTGTGTTAAAACGCCGCCGTTCGTAACGCACACGCCGTGTGCATGCACCTGCGCGATTCGCGAGGTCCTAGAGGTACCACCGGTACCACCACCCACGAACAAGTTACCGCAGCAAAGCGTGGTGACGTTTGTTTTCAAACTCACGGATTCGGAAACCTCTTTCAACTCGGCGCCAGTTTCCAGAACCATCGTGGTGGTCGCCAGGGCGATGACCAGGAACGAGTGGAACGGCCGCCCCCCGTCCGTGGGGCGGGTTCGTAGTTGGTTCGATCCCGCATCGTCACCGGCGTCTAAATCCGAAAACACCGTCCACGACCCTCGCAACCCAGGCAACGTGCCCGCTTCGACTTCGGTTACCAGTTCGGGTTGAATGCCTGCGGTTGGGAAAGAAAAAGGTCAGTCTCTTTCGTAACGGTCGTACCTCGTGCGAGGGATTGGACAGGGTACCGGGGTGTGACTTCGACAGTTGCCAGTACTGTGTCAATTCACCACAGTAGAGTTACAAGTGGTAAACCGTAAATAGTCACGCAGGGGCGGTAAACAGTGTCTGGATTTGGGAAAGCCCCGTCCGGCCGTACCTCTTTGCAAAACCGCCAGGGCGCCGTTTTTACCGTGCCCGCACGCCGCGACGAGCTCGGCGCGCGTTTCTGTGTCGCCGCGCACGGACACGCTGGCGCCTATGGTCAGGTCGATCACTGGTGATATCCCTAGCACGGAATCGCGGACGGTGAATGAGTACCCTCCGTCCTTTTCGATTTTGTTGTTCGCGAGTGCGGCCGCGGCTTTCAGCGACGCTGCGCCCACGCTACCCACGCCGTCGCCGCCAATTTGTTCAGCGCCACCCACGGTTCTCGTCTTCCCGTCGCCGTACAGCAACGCCTCGAGTTCGTCGTCGTCGTCGTGGTTGGCTTTCGCATCGCCTGGATTTTCTTTTTGACGTTCCGCCGGAACGTCCTCGCCCGCTTTGCGTTTCCGAATGCTGTCGCGTACGGTTTGTTGTTGCTCATGGCTAACCCCGCCGGTTGTGCTGCTGCTCGGTAACGCCTGCACGACTTGTTCTTCTTTTTCCGTGAACGACACTAACAACGAGTCACCCACTCGCGACCCAAGAAACAACAACTTCCGAGTCACCAAGCACATCCCGGAAGAAAGCACGGCGCCGCCCGCTCGGCGCAGCCGCATCGCGCCCGTAGCGGCTAACCGCCGGCCTTCCAACCTCAAACTCAACAGCATCAACGACCCGTTCTTAGTGGTGAGCAGCACCCGCGTTTCGCTGACCACCGCGCACTGCGCCGCGTCTAGTTCGACGCTAACCCCGAGCGCGCTTTCCGTGCCCTCACGTGTGGCTAACAACGAAACCGGGTTCGCCAGGGACGGGTCCTGTGCCGCGGCGTTTCCGGCGGTGGTGGCGAGCGCCGCGGCGTCGGCGGCGGCTTTCGCCGCTCGCACTGAAGTTTCGTCCCCCCCCCCGCCCCCCGCAAGCGGATTAAGCGCTAGTGCCCGGCTGCTTTCCTGTGACTCGTGCATCAGGAAGTTCTGAGAAAGCACCAGCGCGCCTCCCAGGGGGTCGGGCATCGCGCACAAACGGTAGCACGAGTGCGGCAGGTTTGCGCGTCGCCAAATCACGGTGTGGCGCTTGTTGTCAAGGTCCAGGGTAATCGCGCTTATCACCATGGTGTCGTTCAAAAGCGCCAGCCGCCCCGCCCACGTGGGTTTCTTTTCGTGTAACACCAAAACCGTGGGCTCGCCGTACCCGTGAAGAAAACACACGTCACGCACGCCGCTGATTTTCAACTCTCGCGATAAATCCAAAACATAACTCGCCTTGACGCTCGCGGCCGTGCCTCGCGAGCGGATTTCGCTTTGCGTACGACGTAGCGACTTACCCGAGTTTGCGTTAGGGTTTGAGTGCAGGGCATCGGCAGCCTCATCATCGTCATCCTCATCCTCGTCATCAACAAAATCGTCGTCCACCTCGCCCTCCACCGCCGGCAAAAGCGCTAACCGCGACCCGCCCTCCGCTCGGAGTAAAACCGCGCCGCACCTTCCTTCCGGGTCCGCCACGGCTAGCGGGGGAAGGGGCGCGGCTCTATGCGCGGACGGCACGCCCCCGCTCCCCACACCGGTTTCCCACGAGTGCAGGGAACTGTTCACGAGTGTCTGCGTGGCGGGGTCGAACTCCACCACGGAGAGTTTCGACTCCCGCACCGCGACTAACAGCGCGTCCCTTTGGTTCCGCGGCGCCCCGAACCGTCGCCGCAGCGCGCACAACGACCCCACCGTGCCGTGCAAGTCGAACTCCGCGACGACTTCAAGGGACACGTCCATGTTCTCGTTTAGGGCCGGGTCTTTTCCAGTAGCCGCGGCGACTGCTTTCGCGCCGAGCTCCAAATCACTCATCGCATCAGAGTTCCTCTCTCTCCGTATCGCAAACACGGTGAGATGATTCGCCTGCGTTACCACCAGGTTGGGCGGCCCCCCGTCCCCTATCGGGTGCGTGAAGTACGCCGCGCACGCGTGATCAACCCCGGTGGGGGGGTGGACCTGTTTGTGCATGGCGTACGACATGCCCCTCCTGGTGCGCGGGGAACCGTCCCTAGCCGGCGGGTGGTGCGCGCGCGTCCCGAATTTGTGTGATCGGGTTTTCCAGTGCCCGCAAAAAGACAAAAAATAAGAATCACCAATCCGAAGGATGGGACCCGCGTCACTCACTTCTCGACACGCGTTAGCAGTTAAAACGCGCCCTTTTGACGCCCTTCACGGATCCGCGGCGTCGTCGGTGAAACCGCGCCGCCGTCAATGGCGATGGCGGCGATGAGTGGAGTTTGCGTTCCGAGGGCCTCGTCCGTGATACGTGGCAGCGTCGCGAAAAGCACGTCGGCGGGTGGTTTGGGACGGGGGGTCTCCTTCGCCGGCCACCACGTCCGCGGTCCTGGCGTCCGCTTGCCACGCAAAAGCTGTTCATCGCGACACGAACGGCACTGTCGTTGGAACGCCACCCCTTCCGAACACTCCGGGTGCGTGGAGACGCTGGAAACCACGGACACGGAAGTAGGCACTATTGGCACTAATGGCGTGTCATCAAAGGGCGAACTTTTACCGAAAAAGAACAGTAATTCGATTGTCACATCTTCGTCTGACACGTCGCCGCCGGCGTATGAACTCCTCGGCCTCGCCGTGACCCCCGAGCTCGCCGCGATCGCGCTGGTGTACTTCGTGCAAGGCATCTTGGGTTTGTCAAAACTAGCGAAGGACTATTTCGTCAAGGATGAGCTGCATTTAGATCCAGCCGCGGCGGGACTCATTTTCACGCTCTCCAGTTTTCCGTGGCTCGTGAAACCGCTTTGGGGTTTCGTAAGCGACACTTTTCCGCTGTTCGGGTACCGGCGGAAAAGTTACCTTTTTCTTTGCGGAATTCTGGGGACGGTTGGTGGTCTGGCCTTAGCGAACGAGAACGTCGTGAACACCGTACCAGCCGCGGCGGTGGCGTTCACGCTAGGCAGCTTATCAACCGCGTTTGCCGACGTGGTGATCGACGGCGTCGTGGTCAAAAGAGCGAGGGAGAGTTTTGTTTCTTTTGAAAAGGATGATGGCAACGACCTTTCCCCAAGAAAGGATGGCAAAAAAATACCTTCCTCCAAATCCACTCAATCCACGGGCGGAACCCTGCAGTCGTTGTGCTGGGGAAGCGTCGCCTTAGGTGGCATCGCGTCCGCGTACTACTCAGGCGCTTTGATCGAAACAAACGGCGCGCGGTTCGTGTTCGGCGTGACCGCGCTTTTTCCGCTACTCATAGCGGGCGCCGCGTTGTTGGTGGACGAGACCCCGGTTGAGACGACTTACAAACCGAAAGCTGTGTTAGAAAACGATTCATGGGACGCCTTAAAGGAGTCCTCGCAGGAGTCCTCGCAGGAGTCCTCGCAGGAGTCCTCGCAGACACCACCGACACTTTCCCTCACCACCGAAATTACGCAAATGGGCGCGCAGCTGTGGTCGGTGGGCAAACGCCGCGCGATTTGGGCCCCCACCGCGTTCGTGTTTCTGTGGCAAGCCACCCCCAACCCCAGCACGGCGATGTTTTACTTCACCTCGAACGAGTTGGGGTTCACCCCCGAGTTTATGGTAAGGCCGTTTCCCATTTACAGCATTACCGTACAACGTTCCGCCTTCGCGATTGCCCGTACGAGACTGACGCTTTCTTTTTACAATCAGGGGAAAATCGCGCTCGCGCGAGCCGTCGCCGCGCTCGCCGGCGTCGTTTTGTACAACGCGTACTTCAAAAAAGTTGCACTAAAGAACATGTTCCGGTGGTCCGCGATATTAGGCTGCGGTTTGGGGTTAACGCAGCTCGTTCTAGTCACGCAAATCAACCAACGCTGGGGTATCCAGAACGAAGTCTTCGCCTTGGGCGACAGCGTGTTGCTCACGGTGCTTGGTGAAATCTCTTTCCTTCCCGTGTTAGGTACGTCCCGCGTTTCCCAAATCCCGCCGACTGTCTGTTTGGCCATAATGCACTGACACTTTTCGTTCGCAAAACTCGGTTCAAAGTCCTCGCCGCGAAGATTTGCCCGCCAAACGTGGAAGCCACTTTGTTCGCGACGTTGATGTCGGTGTTTAACCTGGGGGGGGTTGTTTCCGGTGCGCTGGGGGCGGGGTTGGCGAAAGCGGGGGGGATAACCAGCGACGACTTTACAAATTTAGTTTGGGTGGTTTTGCTTTGTAACCTCGCGTCCCTGGCGCCGTTGTTGGGGTTAGGGTGGCTCGATGAAACAGAACAGGGTACGGGTTGCCGTGACGAGGGCGTTGAGGAAATAGGAAGTGAAGGAAAGAAAATAGAGTAGAAGAGTACCGTGGGAATAGTGCAAGAGTATAGCGGTAGAGAAGGCACGGCACCATAGGTGTTGGAATTAATTCAATAGCAAATAGCTTTATTCTCTCCCACTGCTACACACACCGCTACACGCGCGTCTCATTCGCCGCGTCCGCGCATTCTCTCCGGTTTCGTCGGAGCCGCGAACTCCTTTGTCTCGTTTCACCGAGCACTCACGAAACACCCTCCGGCGACGGAAAGACAGGTCGCCATCATCGGGGGAGAACCGCCAACCCGTTGCCGCCCGCACCGCTATCTCGCACTTGCACTAAACGCCTGTGGACAGAACAGAACGAAAAATCGCGAGAGAACAAGACGAAAGCGGTCGAAAAGAATCACCCGTGGCCGCACCGCTGTCTTGCCCTAAACGCCTGTGAACGGAACAACATGAACGGTCGCGAGAAAGCACGAGACATCAAAAAAGCGATCGAAAGAAACCCACACACCGTCTGTTTTGTTCCCCCGCCCTGCGCGCGAAAGAGAGAGAAGCGGCCCGGATATAGTAACGCGGGCCGGACGGTCCCGTCCGCGCTGGAGAAATCGTAAAATGGTACTCGAGGTTCTCTGTTTGATGTCGGTAACGCGAACGCGTCGTTTTTTGTCGTCGGTTTCAATGTCGGTGTCGTTTGTGGAGTCGTTTTTTCGGTCTCGGTTTTTCGGTATCGTTTTGTGGTCTCGTTTTGTGGTGACGTTTCGTGGAGTCATGTTTTGTGGTCTCGTTTTGTGGTCTCAATTCGTCGTTGTTCAGGCGAGATTTCAGACCCAAAGGTCCTTCGGAATCGCGCCTCACCCGTTCCGGGAAGAACGCGCGAAGCAGGTTACGTGTGTGGGTGTGGCGAGCGCAACTTAGAGATGGGAAATGTCAAGAAACCAAAGCGTACCGTACCGACGCGCGACGCGAAAGCACACAAAACGTGAGAGCGACGCCGAATTCTGAGGTTGGAGAGATGACCGATGACCACGGCGCACGACGGCGCGAGAGAATTGTTGTCCAAATGAAACGGCAGCGGATACGCGGAAAACCAGAAACGACGTGCGCGCGCGGCGACCAAAGAAACGCGTACGGTTGTTGTGGGGTCGGTTGTGAGCTCGTACGCTGTGTGACCGGTAGTCGGATGTGACGCCTGTGACTCAAGATTAGACCAGAAAGTGCAAGATGGCGTGTCCTGTGTGGTTCGCGTCACGTCGGCGGACTGGACATGGACTGGACATGGACAGGACGGAGTGTCGTGGTCTTGCGCGACTGAAACTGTTGAAACTACGCGTGACGCGGTGTTGTCGAGGAAGACGAACGGAGCGCGGGCGGTGCGAACGTGACGCGACGTGCGAACGAGCGCGACGGCGAACGCGTGAATCCCTCGTCGGTGCGGACGCCAACGGCATCCCGGACCCGACGAGCGCGCGAGCAACTGGTGAGGGCGTACAATGACGCTAAACTAGCCTGCGTTTGTGTGGGGAACGTCCAGGTGAGCCGCGGACCGAGGGTAGGTGCAACGAGGGCGCGGGCAACCCTAAACGGCAAGAATTAGAATTGGGGGAATCCGAAGCCACCAGATCTGCGCGCGCGGGGGGCGACGTACCTCTCGCTGTGTCAAACCCCCGCGGGCGCGGGGGGAGACCCGGTGGACGCGGCCATGTGTCGGGCGCGGTGGCCCGCACGTGACACGCGCGCACGCGGTTCTGGCTGAAGGCGAGTTTAGAGTTTACGTGATGGCGTGACACACGGTCAGACGTTGCCAGACTGGAGAGAAAAATCCGTAATCCGTCGGTCATCCACAAAACGCGTGAGGCGATGATTCCGGTGGGGACAGTTATTTTAAACGTGTCGAATCTTCTCACTCATCGAGGCGCGCTGACCTGCACGTCCGGCTGGACGGTGTGCCTGACCGGTTGTGTATACCCGCGGGAGTTTTCTGACACGTCGTCGTGTCACGGAACCTCGAGTGATGTCACATCGCGTCCCCACGAACGGGGAGCTCGGCGGACACTCCGCACCCGGGCGCACGTCGTCATCAAGAGGGGCATTCACCGAAACACCTGGGGTTCCCCAAAAAAATCGGAGCACCCGAACCGCGCTTTCCATCGTGGCGAATCACTGCCCTTCCCTCACGATGCGCCGAGCCGCGCGCTGGCTGAAAGGGCTGACCAGGGACCAGTCCGTGGAGCTCAACAGTATCGTGTCATGGATAATATGCGTGTATTACCTCAGCGCGTTTACGTTGTCCTACAAAACGTCCGATTTTGTTACCTACGCCCGGTGGGTGTGTGGGTACGGCGACTCGGACGCGGCGGATCTGTGCGGCCTCTGTAATTTCTTCACCTCGTTCCTCGCAAGCACACTGTGCTCATACGAAGCCTACGCTGGGTGGGGAACACCAAAAGGAAGAGGCGCGCACGCGGCGTATTGCCGGAAAGCAACGCGGCGGCAAATTTTACTGCTGCTCATAATGACCACGCCGGTACGTGTTGGGGCTTGAAACCAAATCCCGCCTCCCTGTTTACCGCCCCTGGTCCAGTGTACTTCGTTCGGCAACCTTTACGGCGAACTGGCAACTGCGTAATACGTCACAAGTGCACTGTGGAGGCCCGAGTACGCGCGACTGTTTGCCGATTGTCCGCCCGTAAATACTCACGCGAGACACGGTCCCGACTGACACTTTTCTTTTTTTTACCACCAAACAAGTCCCTCGCCAGTAACTGGTTCGCGTGTAAGCTGATGCGTTCGTTGACCACGCACGGCCAAAGAGTGGCCCGCGCGAGCGCGTGGGCCACCCTGGCCGTGGGGTTCCGGCACGGCATTGCGAACACCAACCCCCCAGGGTTGGTCAGTTTCTTCATAATAACCAGCCGGTTCATAGGCGACAAGGCGTCGCACGGGTTTCTGTGGCCCACGCTCACCGAGCTGGTGTGGGACATCGTGGTGCCGAACGTAATCGCGGAACGCACCGCGCAGTATTTCATGCGCCGAGATTTACAGTGGTACGGCGGCCTCAGCGCGGAGCGGTCGCGGAACTTGGTGGGGGGGTGGGGGTGGAAAAGGTGGTGAGTGGGGGGCAGTCAGTACTATGTGTGCGCCTAAATTCGTGGCGTTAGTTGTCCTAAATTCGTGGCGTTAATCGTCCTCGTCCTCGTCGAAAACTGCAGCGCGCGTATCTTCCGCGAAACCACGAGTCCCTTTGAGAAATGTAAACGGCAGTGTCCTTCCACGAAAGTCGCGACGACGTGTGCGAAGTTTCGCAAAGGGACCAGTGGATTCGCGGAAGATACGGTAACGGAACGCGATTTCGGTTTCGGGTCCCGCGTTGTCCAAATCCGCAAATCGATGTCGCGCGTTTTTAGGAGACACCGAAAAAGACCAGAAAAAGGCAAACGAGATCACGAACACCACCGCACCGGCACGAGCCTTGCTTAAACTCGTCCTCGCGCTCGTGATACGCGCATACCTCGTACACCACGCCTTTCCCGAAAAAGCCTTCCATTTTTGTCGGTCCGCGCCATGTCAACCACGACGGCCCCCGAGACCGCTGAACGCGAAAAATGCAAATTCGGCGCGGACAGTCCTTTCATCCTGATCGCGAGGTGCCATGTCAAGGAGGAGTGCCTTGATGCGTACTTAGCTGCTGCCCAGGATGCGGACAGCGCGGTGAATGCCACCGAAACCGGGATGCTTCACCACACTTTCGACCAGGACCCGGACGACCACCTGAACTTCACCTGGTCCGAGGTGTACAAAAACGACGCCGCGCTGGTGCGTGTATTTTATTTCCCAAATCCCAAGACTGTTTGCCAATACAGGACTGACAATTTTCTTTTACAAGCAAAGCTGTTTCACCTCGCGAACGCGCCGCTACTGAAGTTCGTGGAGCAGCACGCAGAGATGGGGGATGGGTTCGAGATCGAGGTGTACGGCACGCTGTCCGCGGAAACGAAGCACGCGTTCAGCGCGTCCGGATTCAAAATCAAGTACTTCGACACCAAGTTCGGCTACAGCCGCGTGTGACACGCGAGGCGGAAGGACTTGACGCATTTCCCGACGTCGCGATTCAATATATTTCGTTTGTAAAACACGAAGCCGTGCCCACTACGGTGCCACCGTTGTTGTTTCGCTCGCCACCGCGACGACCCGCCACGCGGCGCTGCCCACCCAAGCCCCGCCTATGGATAGCCCCCCTCCTTGTCCCGCGGTGGACGGAACTAACAAAGTCTCCCCAAAATCAACGAACCGGTCCTCCGCGGCGCGCTCCGTTACGCCGGGTTGGCCTTTCTTCTGGTCGCTTTGCACAGCAAGCGCCGGGGCTAGTTTTTGCGTCAACCCGACGGTCGCCGCGTCTCCTTGAGACGTGAGGCCCACTCGAACCACGGCCGGTACTCCTTTCAGCACTGAGGTTTTCACGAACACGATGTCCAATCCCACCAGGTTCACCGCGCACCCGGCGAAGGCGTCGCCCGAACACCGCTCGCCCACGGCGGGGCCGCTGTTTCGCGAAACCAACGTCGCGCCGTTTCTCCGCGCGTCGTTTCTCGACTTGGCCGGGTTTGCGCTGGCTATCGTCACCGTGGTGACTCTGGGTGCGGCGTCCATACCGTTCCGTTCCGCGATCTCGCCAGCCTCCAAATCGTTCGTGTCACCGCCTCCCCGCAGTTCCAACACCATACCCCACGCCCCTTTCACCACAACGCGCCCGCGGCCAACTGCAGGGTCTTCCTCCGCAGTTAACAATCGTAACCCAAGCGCGGTGACCAGGAACTCCGCCGCGACCTCGGGTAAGATGGACGCGGTTTTCATGACCACGCGGGTTATCCCCTCGCGTGACGTCTCGGGTTTCGGGTCAGCGGCGAACGCCGCGAGCGGCGCGGTGGACGGCGGTGCGACGGCGAGGCCGAGACTTAACCCAGTGGTCCAGGCGCGACGTGAACACGAATGTTGTTTTGGAACACGTGGGGGGGGGTCCGTGGTCTTGTGTGGGGCTCCTGCCGAGGCAGACGCGTCGTGGTTGTCGCGGCGCGGCACGCGCGCGGATGCGTGTACCATCGTACGCGCGGTGGCGACGCACAAAAAGGACATCGTCGTGGAGTCCGAAAGGGGTGATGTGACTTGTGGCGTGTGGGTGCCGACAAATCCGACCTCGCACCTCGGCCGTCCCGATTTTTTTCCCGTTGGCGATTTCGCGAGGCCACATCTAGCGTCTCATCAAGCGCGCCTCACTTGTTTCTCCGCCACACGTGTCCCTGCACCCCGGAGGATGGCTCCCGTCCCCCCTCCGATGGCGTCCAAGAAACCCCCCCGCCCCGCGAAGCGGACTTCGTCCAAGATAATGATGAAGCTGGACACGCCCGTGGGTGACCCGATTAAACTGGTTTTGACCACCCCCGCGAACGTGGTGGACCACGTGCATGTTGTTCTTCTGTCTGGGTGCAAGGACTCGCAGGAGTCTGCTGATGTCTCCGCAACCTCCGAGTTCGGGTTACCGAAACACGCGGGCCCTGCTGGGGCGGGGGGGGCGTGTACCAACGCCATGCTCATGACGGTACACGACGACAAACCGGATGATACGTGGTTATCCACGCTGGTCACGATGCGCCATTGGTTGCACAAAAACGGGTATCCCCAGGTTCCAAAACTGTCATGCGCCAACGCGGCGTTTGACTGGAGAGCGCCGTTTTCGCTGCTGCACCCTCATTGCAGGGCGAACCCCAAAAAGGCTGGAAGAACAAGAGCTCTTTTGATCGGCATCAACTACACAAACAGCGACTCGCCGCTGGACGGCGCGTGGAACGACGTGGACAAGGCGAAAAAGTTCGCGGTGGCGAGCGGGTACAAGGAGGACGTCTCATCGATGAGGGTGCTTAGGGACAACGGGTCGGACGTGAGCCCTACTAAGGTGAACATCAAGAAAGCGCTGAAGTGGCTGGTGAACGGCGCCTCCAAAGGCGACTCGCTTTTCCTGCACTTCTCGGGCCACGGCGTTTCCCTGAAAGACAAAGACGCGTTTTCGGACGAAGCGGACGGTAAAGGTAAGTATTTCCCATTTACCACATTCCGGAGACTGATTGCCCATACGAGACTGAAACTTTCTTTTGTATCTCTCAGACGAGTGCTTAGCGCCCGTGGATTTCGAAAAGATGGGGTTCATTAAAGATGACGATTTGTTTGCGATATTGGTGCAGAGCCTGGCACCCGGGGTGTCGTTGGTAGCGGTGATGGACTGCTGCCACAGCGGGACTTTGTTGGATCTTGGGTACGACTTTACCTTGAACGACGCGCAGTTTGAACACGAGCGCGAACGGATTGCGAAAAAAGTTCCACTGAACGGAAGCGTCGCGGGGGAAACCGCGCACGCGCTTGTTCATTTCGTGCCGAACACGGCGAAGACCCTGGGGCGAGTGGTGGTGAAAACCCTGGACGTGGCGTGCGAAGCGACTTCCGAGGTTTTGCAAAGAATCGCGACGAGCATTCCCCTACGAGGCTTGAGGTACGTCATACGCATTGCATTCCCAATCCCAAGTTTCTGACTGTTCCGCCCGAATCCCCCCGACTGTTTGCTCGTACCAATCCCTGGTACAGTTTACGGCCCGAATCCTACGCAAGACTGACCTCCCACTTTAAAAAAAAAATCAGGTACGGCTATGACGGCGTTCGCGACGCCGCCCGGCGACTCACGGGCTGGCGCGTGTCCGTAGGCGCGGCGAACGCGAACGCGCACAAGGCGGTGGCGGGGTACGTCGTGGTGGTGGGCGAGTTTTGGAAGAAGTAAGCTGGAAGGCGGTTTGTATGAATAAAACGTGTATTTATTATTAAGAAGTAAGCTATTTGTACTGAATCGTGCTCTCCTACCGAGACTATACCACTTCCAACATTTGCTTTTTCCTAAAAATGCCCGACTTGTCCCGAACCAGGCGACCGCAGAGAGCCCCTAACCGGATAAAACGTGTGTTTATGGTTAAGAACTCAGGCACCACCGCCGGCGCTGCCGAACCTAGTGTTCCGCGCGTCGCTTCCCGAAATCAGGGGTACGTCATCGCCCACCAATTTACGAATAACCCGCGCTTCCAACAAACGCGCGGCGCTCTTACCGCCTTGTTCTTTTTTAACCCTCACGAAAGCGCACTCTACTTTTGATGCGCGTGGGTTGTTAGTCGCCAGGGCTTCTTTCTTCGCGCTCTGGCGGTGCCGTTCGAGTCGGGAAAACAAATCGTCGCTCTCGCCGACGTACGCCCGCCCGTCGCCTCGGCGCAAAACGTACACCACCGTCCACGCGGTCGCGGCGGGCGGAGGAGTTTGCGTGTGGGCGATGAAACCAACCTCGGTTTTCGTTGTCACGGTATCACAATCACCGCGTGTGTTGTCCAAATCGTGAAACTCCTGTGTCAGGTACGCGGCGAGCTGCTTTAACGGCGGCGCGGAGGACGGCGGCGACACGTTTTGGACGTCGCGTCCCTCCCCGTTGTCCACCACGAGGACCTTGCTGGCTTCGTTGAAAAGCACTTGACTCAACAGCGCGTGCCCCCGCAACACGACTGACTCACTGACCCCCATGTCCACCGCGGTTTGCAGCGCCAGGCTTTGCCGGCACTCGCCCTTGACCACTCTCCACGTCGGGGTTAGCCTTTTTCCGTTGTCGTCGGCAACCGTCTGCATCTTCATCCGGCGCACGTACGGGGACGTTTCCAGATCCAGATCCAACAAACCGTGCAGGTGCGTTGCGAAAATCCCCCGCGTTCCTTTCCGGTCCAGGGCTTCCACCACCGCGCCACTCATCGCGGTGCCGTGATTCGCCTCGGTGCCCCTTCCCAGCTCGTCAATAAACACAAGCGACCTGGCGGTGGCGATTTCAAGCATGGTGGAAACCTCGCCCATCTCCACGGCGTACGAACTTAAACCCTCCCTCGGGGAATCCGTGCTGGACATGCGGACTATTAAACTGTCGAAATGAGGCACCACTGCTTTGGTGCACGGCACGAATAGGCCACAAGAACTTAGCAACGCACACACCGCGGTGGCGCGCAGAACAGTACTCTTGCCAGCCATGTTCGGTCCGGTGAGAATCGTCAGGCCGTCCACGGTGACGTCGTTCGCGACGGTGGGGCCGCCGACGCCGCCGCGCGGCATCCAGAACGGCGTCAGCCCTTGCGACGTCCACGGCGTGGTCACGTCACCCGGTGGTAGCAACTCCGCGGGGTGCCATTGCTTTGAAAACGCGTGCTGCGCGTGCAGCGACACCGCGGTCGCGATGGCGCTGAACGTCGCCGCGGCGACTAAATCGGAAGTCACGCCGCTCAGAGAATCCGCCAACAGCTTAAGCTCGTTGGCGACCTGCGCGCCGCCTGTGATTGTGCACGAAAAGTGTCAGTCGTGTACTGGGCGTCGTATGGACAAACAGTCACCAGCTGAGAGGTAAAACAGTGTGTCCCCGGATTTGGGAAATGTACTACGTACATTCCGCGCACGCCACGCGGTACGCGTTCACCGCCTGTTCCACCCGCTGCGTGCTCCACCGGTCGGGGATCTCCTTGCCCCACCGGTCCACGGGGTGAATTAGGGGGACGCCGCTTTCGATGGCCGTTTTCGCCACGCCTAATGACAAACCCCGGACCCACAAAACGTTGTTCCGCTGGTCGTGTTCCAAAAAGGTTTTTACCTTGGACTTGGGCCCGGTTTCGTTTGCTTGGAGTAACAGCGGGAGAAGGTCCTCTTCAATCGCGTTTGATACCGCCAAAGCAGCCATTTCCACCGACGTGAGTTGTCTCAACAACACTTCCCTGCGCACGCGACCGCGCCAAGGCTCGTTCAAACGCAGGAAACGGAACGGGACGTGCGGAACTCGCGGCGGCGCGTCCGGGGTTTCGGAGTAACGGGACAACTCGTCGCCGTCGTCGAAAAGGTCCTTTTCGTCGTTCTCGTCGGAATCTTCGTCTCGGATTTGCTCGGTAAGCTCAACAAGCGCGGCTTCGGTCACGGGCAGCTCGAGCACCTCAGCCGCGATGACGCCGGCGACGATTTTCTCGGTCAAAACGCACGATTCGATCAAAGAAACCAAATCCACCGGCCGCCCGACTTTCAACGACGTGGGGTTCAACAACGCCTCCCCCGCGGCGCGCACCGTTTGCGAGTCGTGTTCCAACGTGCTTCGCACCGCCCTGACCATGGCGACGAGTTCCGCGAAGAAAACGTGCGACCCCTCCCTGGTGCGCAGCAGCTTGGCGATCTTCCCGGGAGGCGTGACTTCCAAACGCGGCACGCCGCCGTCACTGGGCGCGAGGGACGTGAGCAAAACGCAGGCCCGGGATATCGCCCGCGCCGTGTCTCGCGGCGGGGGGTGCAGTAACAGCTCCTGGATGTACGCCCGGCACGCCGCTGGGGCGTTTATTGACGCGGGAAGCAGGTGTTGCAGCAGCGGCGGTACGCTGCGCGAAGGTAACGCCCCAAGCTGTTGCGCCGTCGCCAGGGACAGCGGGTAAGGCCGGTGCAGGGATGGCGGCTGCGACCCGGGGCCGCCGTCGACCTTGACGATTTCGAATTTCGTGTCCGGCGCGAGGTTGTATTCGCGTCGCACGATATCCAGAACGCCACTGACTGGGTCTTTGGAGTCGTACCGCTGGTGCGCAGATGACGACGCGCCGTTTGTGTTGTCGCCGTCTCGACCGGAGGCTTCCACAGCGGCGGCAAGGATGGCACCGATCTCCATGCGAAGCCTGCGGGTCTGGCCGCTTATCCCGCGAGCGGCGGCGCCGAGCGCGCCGAACCTGAGATTGTAAAAGAAAAGTTTCAGTCTTGCATTGGCAAACAGTGTTGGGATTTGGGAAAGGCCCCGTACGTACCCCGCGTCCAGGGAGTCGTGTCGGAACAACGGCGGGGCGTGGCCCGCGCTCGCCAGTCGGGCAGCGGCGGACTCCGCGGTGAGGCCTTGCAGAACAGTGACTCTTCTCAAATCGCACTCCACGGACACTAAGGTGTACCCGATCGCCGTCGCCGCGACCGCCACGACGGGCGGCGGCGCGTGCCCGTCGAACGCCACGTCGTCCCCATTCGCCGCCGCGCCCACCACGTACTGCGGCGACGCCGGCGTGACTATTGACGCGACGTACCGTTCCTTCGGGGAAGGGCGCTGGCCGTAAGTGTTCATGGAAGGCACTTCTGATACCAATAAAAGAAAGTGTCAGTCATGTATATCGCGATGTATGGACAACAGGGGTCTACCGCCCCTGATGGACAAGCAGTCGCCAGCTTCGGTAAAACAGTGTGTCAGGATTTAGGAAAGCCCCAATACTTACCTTCGCAGACCACCACGTTATGTCCTTTACTCGTCAAGCGGTCCAAAGTCTCTTGCACGTTCACGAGCGGACACCCGGCTTTGGGAACCCCGGTGGTTCCCATGGGGTTCAAGCCCGCGTGCATTACAAGAATAACAGCATCGAAACCTATGGCTTCGTAAAACTCCCCGACGCGTATCAGCAGCACCTTTTTCGGGTGCTGGCGCTTCACGTCAAGGGCGTAGTCGTACAGCGTTTTGCGTTTCGTGGTTGTTTTTTTCTTCAACGGCGGACCCTTCTCGGTTTCGGTTTCGGTACTGGTCGTGGCCGCGCTGCTGGAAGCGCCTCGCAGGGTAAGATCGATCCCGAGTGGATCGTCGAAATCCAACCGCGATGCCATCAACCGCGCGCTTTGCTTCACCGCGGGGCCGGTGACTTGGCTGACCCAGAAGGAGCGCTGGTACCACGGGTAAATCGAAGACTGCGGGTCATCAACGTCGTTCGTGTCACTCGCGATCGCGTCAGCAGCCGCGAGTTGATGTGTTACCGAACCGCGCGTGCCGCCAGCGGCTGATGAGGATGCGGCGCAAGTGGTGACACCGCGTGCGGAGTGATACGTGGCGAGTCTGTCGAGCCACGTTGTTGGGTCAAAAATCCGCGACACCAGCGTATACCCGGCGATACCCGCGCTTGGCGACGACGTGCGGAGTCGGGGATGCACGGCCGATGACGGACGGGTCGTCTCGAACGGCCTGCTGAGGCATCGCCAAGGCACTAGCGCAGCGCCTCGTGATGCACACATCACCCGCGCGCATTGCGTGAAACCGCGGCGCGCGATTGGGGTGACACCTCCTGCCATGGGAGATGACACCGCGGGTGTCATGCCCGGGGTGCCTACGACCTGTGTTGCGCTTTTCGCGAAGTTTCCCGTCTCCAACGATTCGTTCGCGTTCGTCCTACCCAGTTTTCTACTCGGCCTTTCCTGATTTTTTGCTCCATTTTGCCCATACCGAAATTTGCCGAAAACCACCGAAGGCTTTTTTTTTCGAGGGGGTCGTGCCGCGTGACGACATGCATGAGGCCTTCCGCATGACCAGCGGCGCCCAAAAACGCAGGCATGGACGCTACAATCATGGGTTAGAATCCCCATGCGTCCACGGCGCAAACAGATGCGTGTGCGCTCCGGAGAGGCGGACGAGCTCTAGGGTGAAAAAAAATACGGGCAAAAAAGCAGGAAAGGTCGAGTAGAAAACTGGGTAGTCATTCAAAACGGCGATCATCAAGAACTCACAATCGGATGCGCTCCTGGCCTCCTGCTTGGGATCGCTCCGCCGGCCATTTTGGCGAGCATGGCGCACCAGCACGAGTTCAAGGTTGATGTGTGCGTGGACGGCGAGGTACGTGTGTGTTTTCCTGACCCCGTGGTGAGACGATGACGAGCGTGGGTCGACCCGATCTCAGTTTTCTTTGTTGTTAACGCATACACCCCACCCCATCCCTCGCAGGCTCTGGACGTGCACGACGCCACCGACGGCACCAAGTGGGTGGTGTCCTCGTTCAACTCGTTCCACGAAGATGATCGAGTACGACGAGATGGATCCGTTCGGTGAGAAGTACAAGCAGAAGTGGCCGGCGACGCCGTACTCGGTGAGGTGCGTCAACGACACGCACCAGGGTGCGGTGGTGGCGTATGTTTACGTTGACGGCACGCTCGCTTGCAATGCGGTTCTTTTGGAGCGTGGCCGTAACCCATGGCTGATGGATTTCAAGGGTTTCCAGTCGAACATAGACACACTCTACACGAAAGACTCCATCACCGAGTTCCTGTTCACTGTGCCCAGAGCGGAGGTGGGACGTAGGGACGCGCCGAAGCCGCCGCCCAACCCGGACCTCGGCACTGTGGTGGTCAAGTTTTACAGAGCGGAGACCAAGGGGGAGGTGACACAGCATGAAAACAAGGCCAGCGCGGGCGTGCACATCAATCCCGTGTCCAAAGCCAAGCTGAAGGATGCCAAGGCGACCACCGCCACCGCGTCGGGAGCGCAGGTTCAGGTTGCGGCGGGAGCGTACCAAGCGACCAGCTACCACCTGATCGATAAGTTGTTCCCCTGCGCCACGTTCAAGTTCCACTACGGCTCTTTGTCTCAGCTGCAGTTCAAGGGCATCGGCAAGCGTACGAAGGAGCCCGAGGCGAAGCGGGCGAAGCGGGAGGCTAAGGACGCGGTCACGGTTGACAAGAACGGCGCCATTTGTTTCGACTGACCGGCGCGGCGAGCGCAAGGCAACCGCGAAGGAGACGAGACAACCTGTACAACACGATCATAAAAGAACGACGAGCAAACTAGCGCGACGCGACGATAACACGCCGACCGTTGGACACGAGTTCGCACGACGGAATTGTAACGCAACCACGACTGACTCACGGCCTCTTCGCGCCAAAAAATGACAAGTTAAATCACTCGAGTACGTACGCAAAGGAGGATCGCGTGGATGCGCGATTATTCACTACCGAAAATACACACGACTACCACTCTACCCATCACCCGAACGCGACTCGCGTTCGCCATCGACAAAAGCTCCAGGCTACGAACCGCCATTCCCGCCACCGCGTCGCGACGCCCAGCTTTCCGTGCTCTGAATATGTTTCGTCCCACGCGTCGCAGCTCCCGCCTGCGGCTTTTTCGTCGTCGATTGAGTCGCTGAGTCGCAACCCGACAAAGTAATGCGCCCGGTTCCCGTGTTTCAGGGAGAGGCCTCGGCACCGCGTACGCAAACGACGCCGTGTGCCCGTGTGTTGTTTCCAAAAAGTGAATGCCTTGACGAATTTTCGGAACAAACGCGGTCGATATACAAGCCCGACGGCGTTTTTTATTTTAAGTAAATCGAAGCGCAGGTGCGCAAACCCTCGCCAGCGCGCTTGGATTTTTGTGGCAGCGGCGTGTTCGATCTTTCCCAAAAGGTCGTCGATTTCGAGACGTTTCGGGAGCTTGAAATGGTGTCGTTGTTTCTTTGGGGAATCAAACGCAGTTGATACTAGGGAACCGTTTCTTTTGGTAACGGTTAAACGTTCGAGCAACTGTTGTAAGTTTTTCGTCAACGTCTCGTCGGCGCTTTGTTTCGCGGCTTTGGGGCTTGTCATTTTGCCACTCGCCTCGCCGAGCACAGGTAACTCGGTGGAGTTATTAGTCTGCTTAAACGGGTGCGTGCAGTTCTGAAAATCAATCGACTCGCCCACACCAGCAGCGCGCGCGCGTGCCCTCGTTCTAGCAGCCATGTCCGCCAACGCTTTGGCGTTGTCGTCCCGCAACGGGATTTTCGTGGCGTGTTTTTTCGATCCCGCTTTTTCTGATTTTGCGGTTTCGGTACTTTCAGGCTCGGAATCGTGCTCTGAATATTCCTCCGAGGAATCACTAAACACGATGGATGCGCGAGTCGTCGTGGTGTGTCCATTGTGCGTCGTCACGGCCGGCACAGCAGGGTTGGCGTTGCGCTTCCGAAACAAACCCAACGCGCGGTCGATTCGGTTTTGAGGTTCATCAAAGGTAATTTTTTTCTCGACTGGAGCGGTCGCCTCGGCGAAACCTTCCCCGCGTTTCGCCAATCCTTCCAAACCCTCCGGCGGTAACGGGCGCGCGGGGGTGCGATGCGAGGACACTGTAGTAGACACTGTAGAGCCGTTGGGGGACCGTCCGTCCGATGTGGACGGAGACGATGTCGTGCAAAACTCGGAACGCGTCGTGGTTTGTACCGGCGGCGACATTGCATCCGTTTCAAAAGTTGGCACCTTTGGCACTTTTGAGTTCGTCATTCTCGGTGACCCCGAAGAAGATGGCACCGTCTGCGACAGGTCCGTGTCTAACACACGGCTTCGCGAGTCGTGTTGCGTTTTCGTCGCCGCTCTTCGGCGAAAGTGGTCGCCGGTCATTGAAGGACGGCGCGCACTCGTGGGAAGCACGTCTGCGAGCGCGCGTCGGGCATCGACCACGTATTCGGTGGAACGAAAAGTCCACGAGTTTAAAAACACATCCAACTTTTCAACCGCGGTCGAGGTCTCGCGAAATGCGACGCGCGCTTTCTCGGTCTGACCCAGGTTTGTCGGCGGCGACAGAGCTGATGACCGCGTCATCGCAGGAAACCACGTGTGACGCCGGCGGTGAGGCAGAACAGGGCGTGCGCGTCGCCGCGCGCGCCCTTCCCTATGGCGACGACAAGTTTGGTTTGGGGACGCTACGAATAAGTCCTCGGGCGTGACGAACAGAAAGTTTCATGCTGAATTTTCTGCCTGAAGATTGAGCATCACCCACGCTCGCCTTGGGCGTCCCCATGGAGCCGCCTGATCTCCGATTGACCTTAAAATAGGCTCGTTAGATAGCGGACATCGCCTTGTACGTAGCCATGCAAAAGTACGTATCTTCGGGTATTCTCTAAACCGTGCTCGACGAACGTCGGGTCGTATGCTTTTCACCTGGCTGTTGTCGTTCGAAAGATTCCCAATCAGAGTGACACGTCATCAAACACAATCTATTTGAAGGCAAATTCTTCTTGGCATGTCCCGAATGTCATCATGTTTACTGACTGCTCGGCACCCCTCTGGAACATCCACATCAGTGCGCACCAGCGCTCACCAGACCACATATCTCACATCACACCACACCCGTTCGCGTTCTGCGCACGGGCCGCGACCGTTGAGGCGTTTTCCGCGCTCCAACGTCCCCTCGACGCCGACACGAATTTGAACGATTTGAACGAAAGAACACCTTCGAAGGTGGTACCTTTGTCGACGCGCACACGTTCGAGGGCAGGAACCTCGCTCGAAGTGACGCGACGATGGGCTCTCGGATTGACGAAAACGCGCACGCTCCGAGCGCGCCCGCGCTCGACTCATCTGATGTGAACGTCCCAGTGGACGGCCCCTCACGTGCGCTCGCTCCGGCTTCTCCGGATGCCGCCGATGTCAGGAGAAGCGGCTCGGCTCATGTGTTAACACATGTGTTAACATCCCCCACGCGGAGCGTCCCGTCGGGGGACGGCGCCGGGACGGCGAGCCTGTGGCCACGACTAAGTCCGGATGAACGTCCCTTAAGTCCCTTAAACCCGAAATCCGACCGGGGCCGCGCGACGAAGGCGCCGGCGGTCGTCGAGGCGCCCGTGGACGATGACAAACGAGAGAGTAAGCACGTTTCGAAACCGTTCACGCCGACGCAGTGCCTTCTCGGAATCAGCTTCCTGTCTCTGTGCTGGATGCTGGTCACCACGTTCGCGTTGGCTCCTTTGGGCGCTAATTCTGGCCCTACCGGCGCCGCGTGCGTGGGCACGCCCACGGAAGGCACCTTGTGTTTGTGCCCTCGTCCAACGGTGTGCGCCACGGAGTGGCACGAGGTTGTGTTTCTCGCGTTCGCAAGAGCCTCCGCATACTTCGACTACCCGATGTACATGCTGCTGTTTCTCACGAAGTGTCACAACCTGTGCGGCGCAGCGTACAGGACGTACCTCAAGGAGTGGCTCCCGCTGGACGACGCGCACCACCTGCACACGTTCGCGGGGACGTTCGTCGCCTGCGAGGTCGTGTGGCACTCCAGCTGGCACGTCGCGCGGTGGGCCTGCGGCGGGGACCTGCGGTTCCTCTGGGAGCACCGCACCGGCGTGACCGGCGCCGTGGCGCTTCTAGTAACGCCCCTCATCGCCGTACCCATGATGTTCGAAAAAGCAAGGAAAAGAGTACCCTACGAGTACCGCAAAACAATGCACTACCTGTCCGTGGTGTGGGGTATCGCCGTCGCGTTCCACGCCCCCGCCACGAACGTCTTCTGGGTCGTCGGGGTTTGCGTGTGCCTCTACCTCGGGGACTGGCTCGTGGGGTACTTTCTTTGCATTCGATACTGTCCGACGCTTAAAATGACGCGGCTCGGTGAGACTGCGGTGGAGGTTGTGTTCCAGCACCCCAAGGGGTTCGTGAACCACGGCGGGAATTACGTGTACCTGTGTTTGCCGTGGCTGGGCAAGGCGGAGTGGCACGCGTTTTCCCTCTACGCGCACCCCACTTTGGAAAATCACAGCAGCTTGTGCGTCGCGAAACTCGGGGACTGGACCGGGGCGCTGCACCGGGCGCTGTCCAAACCCAGTGCGAAACCAGGGTGGGTGTACGGCCCGTTCCCGTCGCCGTTCAGCGCCGCCACGGACAGCGACAATTTGGTAAGCGTCGCGAGCGGCATCGGCGTGACACCCACCCTAGGCACGATAAAACTGCTCTCGTCGTCGCGAACGGTAAACGTGGTTTGGATGTGCCGGGATGCGGACCTAGTGGAGTATTTCTTGCGAACCGTGACGTTCGACCTGGACGCGTGGTCGCTGATTTACTACACGGGCAAACGGAAGCTTGTTTTATCAGAAGACCAGTTTCGCGCGAACCCGAAGCTGTTGTTGATTCAAGGCCGGCCCGATATTCGGCGCGTGGTTTTGGACATCGTGCGCGCGTGCGAGACGGACGGCGAGCTAAATCGGGACACAGTGGACGCGGCGCACGCGATGGTACGGGCCTTTCCCAATCCGAATCCCTCCTCCCTGTTCGGCCCGATTACGGGTGACTGTTTACTCACACACATGGCCCGAAAGACTGACACTTTCTTTTATTCATCGTAAGCACCTCGACACGTTTCACTGCGGATCGGTTGAGAAGTTCAAGCGTTTGTTGGAAAAGATGCTCGTGACGTACAGGTGCGTATTGGGGCTTTCCCAAATCCTGACACACTGTTTGCCCATACAAGGACTGACACTTTTCGTTCACAAAAACAGCATGCACGAGCTGTTCGTGATCGCGGTTCGGTTCACCCTGAACCACGCGCATACACACGGGAAGCCGGTTGGTGAGGAGGACGGGCACGGGCATTGTCCCGTGCACCGCGTGTTGTCCTTGTCAGCCGCGGACGGTGTGACGCTTCCGGGATTCGCCGCGTTCGTGGACCAGATTGGTACGGAACTTTCCCAATCACCACGCTCCACCACCGATTGCGCATACGAGACTGACACTTTTTCGTCACAATCAATCAGGCGACGTACCCGGATTGTTAAACCAAACCCAAGTCGCGAACGTGTTCGCGCAGCTGGATTCGTCAAGCGACGGCGTGCTTGACGAGGACGAGTTCGCGCTCGCGATGCAGACCCTGTCCGGTCTGGGGGGGGTGGACCGTGTAGAAAGTGACAGTGGGCGGGGCGGGCGGGAACACGCGGAGCTGCGGTTCGACCGCCGAAAGACGTTTAACGAAAAGTTGAACTCAGTGGGGAGCGGGAAAGGTGACGGCGGAATCGCCGATTTTTCAAACTGGCAGATTTTGTACTGCGGCGGCGCCGCGCCGGTGGTGAAGACGCTTTTGGAAATGAGAAACGATCTGCGCGTGGGGGTGCAGATCGAGTCCTTCGACTGGTGAGGGGGGGTGATTTGATGTTTTTAGTGTGAATGGCGGTCGGCAAAGTAATTAGTTAGTCTATTCTTCTGCAGGTCTTTTCGTTGAACAGTACTACCGAAGGTATAATATTTGTCCAAGCGTCCTACGCATATGCAGTACGCAACCTATCGTTTGGGCTTTCCTTGCTTGTGAGAAATCTCACATTCATTCGGGTACTCCGCTGCTCCGGAACGCACACGAATCCGTAGGCAGAACGCGACCTCGACTTTGGCCGGTTTTTGCGGCATTTTTGCGCATACCGAAAAATACCTACCTTGTAAGGTATTTCACAAACGTCGTTCACGCCTTCGTGGTGGTTACTGGTTTACACTCCTCTTCAGGGCAGCCGTTCGCCATCGCCCAGTTTTCCAGCTCGAGATGACCGTTAGCTCTTGCACCTCTTAGAACACCCGCGTTCCACGGGCATCCGTTCGCGCGCAACCACTGCAGCACCTCAAGGTGCCCGCCCTCCGCCGCCCAGACGCACGTCTCCTGGACCCACAGGCAGCCGTTCGCGCGCGCCCACTGCAGCACCTCGAGGTGTCCGCAGTACGCCGCAAACGTGCACGTGTCCTCTTCCTACGGGCAGCCGTTAGCGCGCGCCCTATGTAGCATATCGAGGTGCCCGCCCTCCACCGCAACCGAGCATGTGTCTGCGTCCCACGGGCAGCCGTCCGCGCGCAACGCCTGCAATTCCTCGAGATGTCCACCCCTAGCCGCCGCGAAACAAAGGAGTTCTCGACGCGACAGGTGACCTCCCCGGTCCAGGCGCAGCAACGCACTTAAACATCCGAGCTTCACGGCATCATATTCATCAAGATCCTCAAACCGCAGCCTCGTCGCCGCCACCGCGTCGCGCATCACGCGGCTCACCGCTGGGAGCCGTGCGAGATCGGCGGGATCGTCGAAATACTCACGTCGGAGAATGTGCGTGACAACGATGTCGTTGAGGAGGCCGGGGATGGCCTCACCCGCGTTAGCATCGCGGCGCTTGCGCGCGCGAGTTTCCACACCGAGCGTCGCGTCGAACGACATCGCTGAGGGTGTCGTGTGCGTGTCGTGCGCGCGTCGTTGTATGGTCTATTGCGACCGTGAGGTTTCTCGCCATCAAAAAAAATCCCAATGTCGAGGTTGCGTCTCGTCAGATCTGCGCACACGTGCGACTACGACACGTTCCCGGGTCGTATCGTCCCCTGAATTTCGGCGTACGCGGCCGCGATGGACACGGCGATTGACCAGAGAGGTGACCACCACGGTCGATGGGCGGATATCGACGGTCTGTTGCTCCGCCCCGGTTCACTCGTCGGGGCTGGCTTCGAGCCCGGGGAGGATGTCAAATCCGTGCTGCACGACTTGATTCACGTGCTGGTGGTGGGCGCGGGAGGGTTGGGGTGCGAGCTTTTGAAAGATTTGGGTACGTGGGGTGGACGATGTGGACAATGTGATTTTGGGACTCACAGCGCATCACTCGGACGTTCCCGTGGTTCCCGGACGGCCGAACCCAACACGACTGACCGCATCCAACTCCCGATCTCCCACATCATCACAAAAAAAAAATTATTCATTTCCCAAATCAGGCCTGAGCGGGTTCAAAACCATCGACGTGATCGACATGGACACGATCGACGTTTCGAACTTGAACCGGCAGTTCCTGTTTACGTCTAGCGATGTTGGGCAAAGCAAATCGCTTTGCGCGGCCCGGGCTATTACTAAAAGAATCAATGGCGTCACGGTGACGCCCCATTTCTGTCGAATAGAAGAAAAACCCGACGACTGGTACAAACAGTTCCACATCATAGTCCTGGGGTTGGACTCACTCGATGCACGGAGCTACATCAACAAGGTGTGTTGCGGTTTCCTGAAATTCGAAAACGACGGCACCGTTGATCAAACAACAATAAAACCCATGATCGACGGCGGCACGGAAGGGTTCAAAGGCCACGCCAGGGTGTTGCTGCCGGGGGTCACGCCTTGTTTCGAGTGCACGTCGTGGTTGTTTCCGCCGCAAACGAAATTTCCCCTGTGCACCCTGGCAGAAACCCCGCGGTCGCCAGCGCACTGCATCGAGTACGTGCGGCTGATTCAGTGGCCTAACGAAGGGCTTGGTTTAAATCAAGAAATTACGGGCAATGCTGGCTCGTCTGCTCCGAACAACGTGGTGCCTGCTTTCGACGGCGACGACCCTAAACACGTGGGGTGGGTTTTCGAAAAGGTACGTAAATTTTATTTCACCAAATCCCGGCCTCCCTGTTTGCTTATACAAGACTGACACTTTTCTTCAAAACTCAAAGGCGGCGGAGCGAGCGGAAGAATTCTCCATCCAGGGCGTCACGATTTCCCTGACCCAAGGCGTGGTGAAGAACATCATCCCCGCCATTCCAAGCACCAACGCGATCGTCGCCGCGGCGTGTGTCACAGAAACCCTGAAACTCGTCACCACGTGTTCGCCGGGGATGGACAAGTACGTGTGTCAGGCTTTCCCAAATCCCGCCTCCATGTTCGCCCACACAAGACTGACACTTTGTTTTACCTATCGCAAGCTACATGATGTTCAACGGCAGCCGCGGGGTGTACACGCACACGGTGGCGTACGAGAAAAAAGACGATTGCGTGGCGTGCGGATCGGGGAAGACCTTGGAGGTGTCAGGGCACGCGACTTTGGACGATGTCTTGAAAGCGCTTGTTGAATCATTTCCTGGTGAGCTACAGAACCCCAGCGTGTCGCACGAAAGCGGGAACTTGTACTTAAGAGGCGTCCTGGAAAGCGCTTACGCGAAAAACCTTACGGAAAGCATTAGAAACCTTTGTCAGCTAACGTCGCCCGACGAAACCGTAATGCTCGCGGTGAACGATCAAAAAATAAAACACACCATGAGGGTGCGGTTGGTGTTTGTGTGGTGAGAGTCGGGTTTAGAGTGTAGCTTGCTTTGTGACGTTCTTTTGAGTGACGACGTCGTGTTTCAATCGTCTTCTCGCTCGCTATTGTTTCTTTCGACTAGCTAATCCTGCTCTATTCTGTTTCCAAACGCGAACGCACCGTGTGACGAGTGATGCGATGGCGATTAATGAGACTCCTAGGGTGGCGCATATAATAACCCCTTGATGCGCCTTCGCAAACTGTATTACCTCAGCAGTAAAGTACCACTGCTTCGCTCTTACGCCGAAGGTTCTAACTAAAAAAACTCTTGCCAAAGTCCCGAAGACGTTAATCCCCCAAAACCGCCGCCGGTCCATCTTCGACCACCCCGCTAATAAACACACCACCGCGCCGGGTTCTATTAGCACTGCTATTGAAGCGTACTGCTTGAACCATCTCTTCATAACGTTCACTTTACTCGCCAGCCCGGGGGTTATTCCGTCGAAAACGTTCACTGCGCTCGCGAACCGAAACCGCCCGAGGTAAAAATACAACGGATCTTCCATCAATCTTCGAACGAACGCAACGAGTACAAACGGTACCAGCGACGTGTGCCCCGCCGTGCACGCCATGTGCACGTCGTTGGCGTTCAATGCTAGCAGGGTTAGGGGGTACCCGCTCACTAACACTGGGGCGAAGGCGTCGCCGCATTTGCCGGCGAGGTTCACCAAGACTAGGGCGACGACTATCGCGGTAATGGGTGCGTTCCCGAAACCGTTCTTCGAACTACTCAAAGGAACAGTATCGTATGAGGTCGAGCAAGGCGAGGACGCCACCGCCGCGGCGAGACGCGTACGCGGTGCCATCGTGTCGCGCCCGCGAATAAACGCGCGCGGCGTGGATGCGCGATGCGCGCGCGCGGCGCGGAGTGAATAAGGATGGAGACGAATCTTTCTTCATGGTCTTTCCTTTCGTATTTCATCAATGTCTATCTCAACCTCAGTGCCTTCCGGTACTCACGCCTCGCCCTCTTCCTCGTCGTCTTCCCACCGGACGTGCCCAACGCGTTCCCTGTAAGAACCGGTTGGTACGCCGCACGCGAGCATCAGTCGCGGCGTGCCCGGGGTATGCTTAGTGTCCCCGAAAACGACCCGACTGGCTTCGTTCGCGTCAAACGCCGCGATCAGCGTCGCGCCCAGACCGAGCGCAACGGCTTGAAGCTGCACCGTCGCCGCGACCATTCCGGTTTCGAAGCTCACTAAATCGTCCCCGAAGGTTTCATGAAGGCCTCCGTGCTGCTTGGTTTTCCCCGCGTCGCCCACGATGAGCATGATGAAGTTTGAGCCCGACGCCCACGGTTGCCTTGACGGCGGAGCACTGGTGTAGATCAACTCTGCAAACACGGAGTTCGAGCCGTCATCTTCGGCGACTTCCTCGTTCTCATCGACTGTTTCGTCCCCCGCGCCTCGTTCGCCATCCAGGCAACAAGTGGATCTGGATACTTCGTGAAGCGCGTGGCTGTGCGGGAGGTACTCGTACACGCCGGGGTCAACGCCGTGTACTCCGAACTGGTTGGCAACGACGTACACGGTTAACGGATACAGTCTTCCGCTGGACGCGACCGCTCTTTTCGCTGCGGCGGCGTGATCGAACTCATCCGCCGGCTCTGCTGGTGCCGTAATTCCTTGCGCCGCCCAGCATAGCTGCGCGAGCTCGTACAGGTGGATCTGGCCACTAGGAATCGGTACGAGGTGCTTGTCTGATATTTCGTCGCCGACACCGGTTAACGTCTCGGAAAAGGCCGCGAACTCACGGACGCATCTTCTGCTCGACACGACGTGCTCGAAGGGAGCGTGGTGGTGACCTAGGAGGTCAGGAACGGGAAGCTTTATGGCGTTGGGAGGCGTTGGGTCATACTCAATACCAGTTATCAGCGGAAGATGGTTTTTATGCTGCCCTGGAGACGGAGGATCCACCGCGCGCGGAACCCTGAACGTTAACGGTGCACGTCCCGAGGGTCCACCCTTCCCAGAAGCAGACGCTGAAGAAACGACAGAAACTCGCGCGGTTGTGTCGTGGCGAGACGCGCGCGGCAAGGATAATCGCGTAGAAATGGCGGGAACGCGCGCGGAAAGAACGGCAAGCATGTTGAAGTCGTGCCGTGGATGTCAAGCGCACCGTCAGAGTCGTGGCTTTCCTCCGCTACCCTTCTTCCTTTCCGCCGTAGTCACGACGTCCGAGGAACGTAAAAAGCCTCGGAAGGTTTAACGCTCGAGAAAAGAAGGCAACGACGCGCACACGACACCCTCCGCGATGTCTTCCGACGCGACGCTCGGTGTGGAAACTCGCGCGCGCAAGAGAAAAGACGAACGCGATGCTAACGCGGGCGAGGCCATCCCCGGCCTTCTCAACGACATCGTCATCACTCACGTCCTCAGATCTGAGTATTTCGACGACCCCGCCGATCTCGCACGGCTCCCAGCGGTGAGCCGCGCGATGCGCGACGCGGTGACTGCGACGGGGCTTCGGTTTGAAGAGCTTGGTGAGAATGATGCCGTGGAGCTCGGATGTTTATGCGCGGTGCAGCGCCTGGACCGGGTAGGTCGCCTGTCGCGTCGAGAACGCCTTTGTGAGGCAGCGGCGAGGGGTGGACATCTCGAGATGCTGCAGTGGGCGCGCGCGAACGGCTGCCCATGGAACGAGATGACGTGCTCGGGGGCGGCCACGGGCGGGCACCTCGATGTGCTGCAATGAGCGCGCATGAACGGATGCCCGTGGAGCGCAGGCACGTGCTCGTTCGCGGCGGGTGGCGGACATCTCGAGATGCTTCAGTGGGCGCGCGCGAACGGCTGCCCGTGGAACGAGTATACGTGCATGTACGCGGCTTTGGGCGGACACCTCGAGGTGCTGCAGTGGGCGCACGCGAACGGCTGTGATTGGTACGAGTGGGCGTGCTCGGAATCAGCACGGCGTGGGCACCTCGAGATACTGCAGTGGTTGCACGCGAACGGTTGCCCGTGGAGCGAGTTCACGTGCTCGGAGGCGGCGGCGGACGGGCATCTCAAATTGCTGCAATGGACGCGCACGAACGGCTGCCCGTGGGACAGGTTCACGTGCACGGGTGCGGCAAATGGCGGCCATCTCAAATTGCTGCAATGGGCGCGAGCGAACGGCTGCCCGTGGGACCAGCGGGAGTGCGCAATCGTGGCAAGGCGGAAAAGGCATTACGAGTTGACGTCTTGGACTAAGAGCGAAGGTTGAAAAAGGGTGAATTGAATTGAGACATTTTTTACAATCGAGCTCGAACCGTGCTCTCGCGTCGTAACGCTAAACTCCGCGGGTCACTCCCAGCTCGTTCGCTTCGCTCGCAGTGTTCCCACACACTTGACGTGAAAGACTCCGGATCACATAGCGGACCGAAGTGATTCCACTCGGAGTGCGTTTCCAATGCACCGCCCGTAACGTTCGCGACGATTGGCGCCATGGCCGCCGGAAAGGGTACCAAGCTTTTGTCATGGCCCGCCTGTGTCGACCCTCTGGCAATCGTGACGTGAGGACACGTGATCAGGGAGGCACCGTCAGCATCGCATAGCAAAAAATTCACCTCGCGCTCCTCGCCGCCGTTCGCAAACACGAGCGCCTCGTTCTCTTTACTCATCGCTAAGCGAACGCCGGCGCCGTGCGTTTGTTTTTCGCCGTCGTTCGTCGCTGTCGATGTGTCCCCGGTGTCTTCCACGAACCCATACTCCACGTACGACGCAACAGCTTTTGCGTGAAACGCGTTCATCGGGGGTTTCGATTTGAACACCGCGAGCGCGGTTGCTTTGGACGTGAAGCGCTCTTTTCGTTTACGCGCGGCGGTTGTTAAGTCTGGCGAAAACACGTTTCCTCTTCCCAATTTCGCAGCGTCGACCATGAATATCGGTTCGAAGGCGTATATCGATTTGAACGTCCCTGGACAACGCGCTTCCGCGCGTAACGCTGCGTGCGCGCCGAGGCTGTGCCCGATGACGTGCAGGTTTAGTTTGGCGTTTTTCACGAAGCCAACCACGGCGAGGACGTCGTCCGCGAATTTGTTCCATCGCAGATTGTTTTTCTTCTCACTCGCACTCCAGGAAACCGGTACGGTTGACCCTCCGTGCGCTCGCATGTCGAACGATATCACTCGCACCGCGCGACCGCGGTGTCGTGCGCGGGCAAACAAACACTTCACCACCGGGTCGAACACCCGTCCGTGGAACCCGTTCGCGTGCACCAGCAACATCGTCACGGGGTCGTGGGATTCGGTCGTGGAGGCTCCTGATGGAGGGTACCACACCCCGCGGTCCTGTACCTGAAGCACCACCCCATCCGTGGACGGGACGCGGAGCACGTGCATAGGCATGGCCGAGACGCGAGGCGGCAGGCGGCGGGGCGAGACTCGCCGCGCCGCGCGCTTGCTAGTGCCTCGGCGCGTCGACTTTCTTGAATGTTGGAAGAAACAGAAATATTTTTCCTCCAGCTCAACACAATCGGCACGCACGCGCCATGGCGAGCCTGCCGACTTCCCTCGGGTTGTTCCGCAGCCTTCTGCGCGCGCGTTCCGCGGCGTTCAAGGGTGACCCCACCGCGCTCACCGCGGCCAGAACCGAGATCCGCAAGCACTTCGACGAGTCCAAGCACCTGTCCCCATCCGAAGCGAGTGGTAAGATCAAAGAAGGCGTGGAGGCGGAGAGTTTCATTCGTTTACACGTGGTGCAGGCGGTTGGTAACGAGCGGGGAAACTACGAGATGACGGTGCAGACACACCACACGGATTTGGAAGGCTCCAACACCATCGAGGTCCCTTCCGGCGGAGCAGGAGCCGCGGGGAGTTGCGCCGGGGAGAAGAAATAAACCTTATTAAACTACATGTACGCTTCGCTATCCTTCCCCGCCACCGCGGTTTGTTTGAACGCGGCGATGCTGCTCGCGACAAAGGCTATACCCCCCCGTGACGACCCCAACCCGAAGGTCACGGTAAACCCCTCCGTGTCGTTGGGCCAAGGCTCGACGACGGGAACGACGCACTCCGCGGAATTGTTTGTTTCCGCCGAATTGTTTGTTTCGGCATCGTCGTCGCCGGAGTTCTCGTCGCCGCCGTCGGAACGAAAACACCCCCCCCCTGCCACGTCCAAATCCTTTCGCCACGAGAACGTATCCCCGCCGTCGTCGGAAACGGAAAGACGAACTACCGTTATTTTCGTGCTGGTATCAAAAAAAACCCGCGACAACACCACGGCTCGCCGGCCCACCCGCGCCGCGGAGACGCCGCCGGTTGAAACCGCGGGGGTGTCGAAATTGGCGGCGTCCAAACGCGCGGGCGGGGACCAATTCGTGGAACCGCCGTCCACCGAGTCGGAGCGGTAGGTGTGGCCATCGGACATCAGAAACACTACACGTGTGGTGTGTTTGCCTCCATCGCCCTTAACTAGTGGGTGTCTCCAGACGCTCGCAGACATTGGGGACAGATTTGACGGCCCTTTCGCGAAACCGGCGAGTCGCCAGTTGACAGTGTCACTACTTTTAAGTTTCGTCGTCTCCGCAATCAACACCGGTACCGCCGCGCTTTTCTCTTCATTTAGAAAGAAATCGCCAAGGCACGTCACCTGGAAGCCCCCTTTTTCACCGTTCAAAGGCTTCCTCACCAGCGATCCCCCCACCGCGCACGAGCCTAAGACTTTTGGAAGTCCCGGAGTGGCGCCCGCATCTACACTCGCGGTTTCAATCGCGACAACCGCACTCCACGTATCGCCAAAGTCGGTGCTCACGGTTTCAAACGCGTCCGCGGCGCCGTGTCCCTCCCACCCCGCGTCTCGCACCATGAAGTGAAGGTGTAGCACGTCATGCACAAAAAACAAAGCCGGCTTTTCGTGCGTGTTCGGAGTACCAGGCGCTCGGGCCAACACGAACGGATCCGACCACCATTTCGTTGATGAATCAGAACTCTCACCAATCGGTAAACGCCTGCTCGCCCACACCGCCGGCCTTGAGGCTTCGCTTTTGCTGCGCGGCGCGACCCAGGCGCAGAGGTACCCGCCCGTGGGTAAATGCACGTGCGTGGAGTGCGCGGCGCCGATCGCGGCGGGGTGCGTGTTGACAACGACGTGTTCCACAGTCTCCAGCGTCCGAGCTCGCAACGCCCACGCATCGGCGCTCGATTTGTAGTAGGAATCGTTTGCGTTTCGGTTCGAGCCTCGCCACACCCCGAGCCGACCGATCATGGCTATCGTGATTATCGCGTAGACGAACAAACTCACGTACCGCCTCGCCGGGCCGTTAGGGCGCTTGCCCCAGGGCTCGCGAAGGCGCGGACGACTCCCGAAACGACGCATGCGAGGAGTGGCGGAGGGAAGGGTGGTGTCGCGAAGGACAACAAGGACAACAACAACAATAAAAGCTGCGGAGTCTTGGAGATGATTATATTTCGTCAACGCGCCGCACTCGGCACGCGATGACGACGCAAACGACAGAGACAACTTACGCTCTATGGTACTTGATATTACACCGCGTAACCGCCACGTGAACCCGCGCTGCGTGCTTATTACCCTAAAAAACGGATACGGCACACGCGGGGTTCGCCGCGGCGGAAAGCGGGAAGCCTAAAATCTAAAATGAAAAACCCGAAATGCTAATTGGGATTTCTCGGGACGAGTCGGCGCGCGTCGGAGGCTCGGCCTTTTTGCTAAGTCGAGGAGGCCTCCCGCGCGCGCTCGTCGCCAACGCTACTCACAAGTCGGCGCGCGTCGGAGGCTCTGCCTTTTCGCTAAATAAAGGAGGCCTCCCGCGGGTCGCTCGTGGTTGGTGCTACTCTAAATAAGCTAATGATGGAAACAGATACCTTTCAGGTATCGTATACCTTTCAGGTATCGTACTTGCGCGACGCGCGATTGAAACAGATTGAAACATGCGGCGCAAAACTCACGCGCACGCGCCTGGCGGTACGTCCGGCGCCGACAACACCGAGACCCCGAGTGTCACAACGTGGTGTTCGATTTTGACCTTCTTCGTCGGCCCGGAGTCCTCCGCGAACCCGGTTGAAGGGCCGCGCGCGCGCTTCCCCACGTCCGCGCCTTCCGCGTCGCTCAGGTCGCTGTCGGCGGTTTCGTCGCCAGGGTCGTGCACAGCCGCGTCTCGCGCAACAGCCGCGTCTTCCTCCTCCTTTTTCAAATCCGCGTGGTTTTTAGCGGAAGACGCGTCAATCGCGAGAAGGGGCGCGTCCGCCCTGGCGAACCGGCCTTTGATCCTCACCCGGTTGTCCGCCCGTACCTTCCGCGACGCGTACCGAATCTGTTTCTTGAAGTGCCGTTCCTTGCGCTTCTTGAGGTACCGCACCAACATCTCTTCCCGCGCTTTCGTACCTGGCGCCAAGGCACCCGCCGAGCTTCGAACGTCATCCTCAGCATCCCCGCCGGCAGGGAAACGCGTCTCGCCCGCTTGGTACACGCGGTGCGCTTCGTGAAGCAAACTGGACACGGCGAGAACCTCGGAACCGCAGCCGCCGCTGTACGCGCCGCCGCCGTCGTTCCCGACGCTCCCCTGCGAGATCCACGGGCCGTTCACCCGAACGTCGCCACCGCTGGTAACGCAGCCGCCGGTTGTCCCTCCGTCCCGGGAGGGGGACCCGCAGGTAAGTGTTTGCTGCGTCCGCGCGCTGTCTCTGCTCGGGCCCGACGCCGCTGGGTTTGACCCGCCGGTACCATCGCGTTTCTCGTAAAACGCGCGGTACGAATCGTGCCCGTGCAGGTAGTGCGGGTACGCCATCGCCGCGGTGGCATCCGGGGCCCAACCGGAATTGGTAGGGACGCCGCGCGAAGCAAGGGGCTCGGCAAACCCGTTCCGCGGCCGCGGCATCAACGGCGGCTCGGTTCCGTGGCCGTCGCCCTTACGCAACATGGTGTTCGTGCCACCCGCGGTGTGCTGGTACGGCGACGCGCCGCGGTTTTGGGGAGGCGCCGCGTTGACGGTTTGCCCGCGGTTTCGCGCGCCGCCGTCCCTTGGCATGGGACCTCCCCCAGCCCCATTCGCACCGTAAAACACTTGGTACTCCCTTTGGCCGTACCCGGGCTCGCGAATCGGCCCGGGCGGGCCTCGCGCGCTGTGTTGATGTTTGCCCGGAGTGATTAACTCCTGGAACCGCCCGGTTTCGTACCCGCCCTGCAGGGGAGGGAAGGATCCGGTGTTGAACCCACCGATCGGGGCGTCGGGAAGTACGTACGCGCCGTACTGCCTGACTTGATCCAGGGCTGGCAGGTACGTCTGGGGGTCCTGATGACCGGCCGGCCCGGATCGGGGGTACGACCCGTACCGTTCGCCGGAGTTGTCGATCCCGTGCGCAACCGGTTCGCAGCGCGGTACGCCCCACGAAGAGTTGTTTGCGCCGAGGCTATCGCCGATCTCCCTGCGCGCGCTTTGCACGGAGCCTAGCGCGAACGAACCACGCTCCCCTGTGTCCTCGAGCGAATCTCCGTCAAAGCTCGTGTACGCGCCACCCACCGCGAGGGACAGGTCCCCGCCGGAGTTTTGCCGGAGCAAATCGCGACACTCGGTTTGGTCGGCGGTCCCGGGGTCCAAACGGTGTTGATGGAACGCGTTTTCAGGGAACCCGTTGCCCAACGAACCGGGGTTGGGGAACTGCGTGGGGAGGTGTCGAGGGTGCATGTAATGCAGGTGCGCGCTTCCGTCGCCCCCCCGCGTTCCGCTCGCGAAGTCCTTCGCGCCAACGAAGTCGGACCGAAGCCCTTGTTCGTCCAAAGGGCCCCACTCGTTCTCGGTTTCGCCCTCCAGGGACCTGCCCCCGCCCGAGCCTTGGTTTTGGTCGGAACCGTCAAGGGACCCTTCGCTGTAGCGTGGGGTTTGGGTGAGTCCGTTCGTGCCACCAACTCGTTTCGCAACCGGGGCGAACGAACAAGCAGCGGGGAACAAAAAGATGCCTTCCCTAAACGGGTGCCGGCTCGCAGCGCGCGCGTGCGCCGGGTGCTTCATCCCAAACCCGTCGGGGTCGTCAACAAGGGTGAAGCTCCGTAACGGCGTTCGCAGGAGGTGCGTTTCTTTATTCACAGACCGCGTGTGGTCGTCGCACGTGTCGCACAACACCGCGCGGCTCGCGGAACAAGCAACCTGGACGTCGGGGAGGGGAGAGGAGAGAGAACCTGAATGTGAGAAAAAGGAAAAAAAGAAATTGCAAGGAAGACTCAAGAAACGACTGTTCGCGCGTTTTTCGACTGCTCGTCGTTTCGTTCCGTCTGCAGTCGCGTCGCGCGCCTGCCGGATAGGGTTAAAAGGTACACCGTCCTCGCACTTGGCGCTCGTCGTGTGGAACCGAAACCGTGATGCGACGAAAGAAACACGTACCGTCCCGCCGGCGTCGTGGCACCGTTCGCACAGCCAGGACCTCGCGTGTCTCTGAGAGAAGTGGTTCGCGGTGTGCACCTGTGGGGTCATCAAGAAGGGAACGGGTGAGCGGAGAAAAAGTTTTTTTGGCAACGGGCGCCCGCGATAACAGTTAATAACACTTTTGATGCGAACGCGGATGCGCCTCGGCATCCCCGCGTGGGGTCCGGGCCACGCGTACGGGCAATTAGTCACCCGTCTCGCCTCCACACCGGGCCAGCCATGCTACGCAAACCCCAAAAAGACGCGACCCGCCGTACAAGGTCGCGTCGCACCGGCGGGGCGTTCGCCGGGGCGCCCGGCACCCATTGGCTTTTTGGCCCACTGCACACCAAAAAGCGCTTTTTCGCGCGCGCGTGTCCATCGAAAACACGTACCTGCGCATCGCACGCCAAACACAACCGCGCGGAGTCCGCGCGGCAGAACACCAGCGCTTTCGCGGTATGGCAGTAGTCGCACGCGCCGCTCATAAATTTGCTCGACGTGCGTGGCGCGGGCGCTACACGGAGTGTCCAAACGGTGGGGGGATTCTCGATCATTCGAAGAACCGGAAAAAGTGCACTTCGTTTTTGGCGGGTTAATTCGAGGACTCAGAACAGTCAGCATGGGCGAATCGCGATTCCGCCCCGAAACGCCCTTCATAGGGTTAATAGTCATTTCTTTTTGGAAATGGATGAAGATCTTCGTGAGGAAGAAAGCAAGAGAAAGAGACACTGCACGCGAACACGTGTTGGACTGAAATGTCGGTCACATGTCGGTCTGTCGGTCACTTCACCCCGTGCATCAATATGATGTCAACATCGGCCTCCCCGCCGCCGCCGCCCGCGGGACGCGGGGTCCCCCGCACCCGCACCGTCACCCGCCCCACTCGACGCCAGGCGGCGGCAACGCCTTCGGGCGGCTCCCAGGCGGTGCTGCTCGGCGCCAAAGAAAACCTGCTGGCGTGCCTCCAGGCCAAAGACGACCAGGGGGTGCAGGCGGCGATCTCGGAGCTGATCGGTATGACGCCCACGGAAGCGCCCGCGCGCTCGGCGATGCTCCAAGGCAAGTGGCGCCTGGTCTGGAGCAAGCAGGATGACAGCGCCAACTTCTTCCAAAAAGCGTTTTCGGGGCTACCCAACTACAACGTCATCAATGGAAACAACTCGCTGGAGAACATTGTGGAGGCGGGCCTGCTCAGCTTGAATGCGCGAGCCACGTGCGCGGCGGTGTCGGATAATTGCCTCGACGTGAGGATCACCGAAGTGGACATCTTCGTGGGGCCGTGGAAGGCCAAGACCATCGAGATCACGCCCACGCCGGGTAAGAACGACGGGTGGGTGGAGCAGCTCTACCTGGACGACAACATGCGGATCAGCGCTGGGAACAGGGATTCGATGTTCGTGCACTGTAAGGGCCCGGGCTACACGACCTGATGGGACGTGCCTTGCGGCGCAGTTCGGGTTTCGGCGAAACAACGCAGAGCTGGCGTCGAGCTGGCGTCGAGCTGCAGAAAGAAAATAAAAAATTGCGACAAAAAGCGGTTCAGGTCCGCGGATGCGGATGCGTTTGACGAGGAGCTGAAACTGGTACGGCGGAGGGCGGCGGCGGAGCTTTTAAGAAATCAGGCGGACGAAGACAAAGGTGCGGACGACGCTACAACTTCCGCGAAGCGTTTGATCAAACAAAGCGGAAAAACGCTTTCGGGGGAGAGGTAAACAGGTGTAGAGGTCTTTTATTGCTGAAGGTATTATTACACAGTTATGCACACACCGTGTACCTGTTACTCCCCTACTTTGTTACTGTTACTCCCACACTTCACTCCTTGTCGAATCCAAAGTAGCCTTGAATAGTGAACGGCTCTTTTTTGATTTCGGGCTCGAGTTTGACCTCGGGCTCTTGTTTGATCTCGGGCGAACCCTCCGGCTCGCGCTTGGCCCGCTTTGAGCTCGGTGGAGCCGCGCGTGCCGCTTTGCATGCCACGCAGTTGTGTTTTAGCTTGCCGTGACGGCAGGGGTTGTACTTCGCGCAGCTGCTCTTCCTCTTGCCGTGAGGGCAGGGAATGCACTCCGCGCAGTTTTTTTCAGCTTGCCGTGGGGGCAGGGGTTACACACCGCGCAGTCGTTTTTCAGCTTCCCGTGCGGGCAGGGGTTGCAGTCCGCGCAGTTTTTTTCAGCCTGCCGTGCGGGCAGGGGTTGCAGTCCGAGCACTCGTTTTTCACCTTGCCGTGAGGGCAGGGGGTGCACATTGCGCAGCGGTCTTTCAGCTTGCCGTGGGGGCAAGGGATGCACTCCTTGCAGCTGTGTTTCACCTTGCCGTGAGGGCAGGGGGTGCAGTCCGTGCAGCCCTGTTTCCGCTTGCCGTGCGGGCAGGGGTTGCACGCCACACAGCTGTGTTTCAGCCTGCCGTGAGGGCAGGGGGTGCAGTCCGCGCACGTGTCCTTCCGCTTCCCATGCGGGCACCATTTCCTTCCCATCATGCTCGGTCGGATGGTTCGCCGCCCTTCTTCTCCGCGCGCCACGATGTGCGCTCGGACACGCGAAGCGAGGAGTGTCGTAGCTTTGAGGAAACGTCGGACGGTTCGAGAAAATCGACAAAAAAAATCAACGTTCAATCCATCTTCGTTCACAAGGGACGGCACGCCCTCTCTGGTGGCGTGACCCCCTGTGATCCACATGGAGTCCTTCTTCGCCTCGGTGACCTCAAGTTTCGAGAAGCTCGGGAACGACTTTTCGCAGGCGGTCGATAAACTCGGGAGCGACTACAACCGCTCCGCGAACTCGGAACGACGCCAAGAGACGGCACGAAAAACGGGCATCGTTTCCGAACGAAACACTGGGCTCACCGTGTTTCCGACCTACGTCTGTGACCTCGGGGACAAGGCCAAGGTGGTTGACCTTGGTGGTAACAAAATAAACACGGTGCCTGAGGATATTCGCAACCTGACACGGGTCCAAAAGCTAAACCTAGCCGCGAACGCGCTTACCGAGATCCCACAGAGTCTGTGTTTGGGAATGGGAAATCTTAAAGTGTTGCGGCTGGAGAAGAACGGGCTGCTCAAAGTGCCACTCGTAATCGGGTCGCTGGTTAAACTAGAGGAGCTGTGGTTAGCGGATAACAAGCTCACACAGCTACCCCCCAGTGTGTCCCAACTTCAACGGCTCCGGATTTTAAACCTCGCCAGGAACGAGTTAGTGGAACGTTTGAGTCGGGATGATGACGAAAAAGACGTGGCTGACGCAAAAAACTTCAGCGGCGTCGAGTACCTCGGGTACTGTGCTAACCTGACATCATTAACTTTGGACGGCAACGCGGGTTTCGAAACCCTACCGCCTTCATTAGGAGGTTTGGCAAAATTAAAAACGCTTTCCTGTGACGCGACGTCAGTACAAAGCGTACCAAAAGAAGTGTTCAAAGGGTGCACAGCGCTTACGTTTTTGTCCCTGAAACGGTGCCCCGTGAATGTTAACGAGCTGCGTTTGACGCCCGGGTTCTCCGAGTTCGACGCACGAAGAGTCCAATCCAGGAACAAGCAAATAGCCGGGAACGTGTTTAGTGATGGGGACGACTTGCTTGGGGACAACGATAATAAAAGAAGGTGAGCAATACGCATTTTACAAGCGACTCGTGTTCACAATTAAATCATTCGTCGTCATCGTCTTCGTACGAGTCGTCTTCAGATTCGTCGCACGTCGCTAGATCTCGTCATCCTCGTCATCGTCCGAGTCGGATTCAGATTCGTCACCCTCCGCTAGATTCGTCCCCGCGTCGACGTTCGTCGCGACACCGCCCGACACGCCCGCCGTGTTCCTATCCAACCCGGCGGCCGCGTCTAGTCCGTCTAAACCCTCCAGAGGTATCCCTTGCGCTAGCCCCTGCAAACTCTGCAACGAAATGGGGGGGGGTACCCCGCCCAAACTCTGTAAACTTTGCATTTTCTGAAGCGCCTGTAGCGCCTGCATGTGATGCAACGCTTGCAGGTTCTGAAGGCCGGTCAGGTTGTGCAGCTGTGACAGGGAAAGGGGCGGGTCCTCGCCGGTTGAAACGCACGCGGCGGCGAAAGGTGGGTTTTGGTTTTTCAGGGCATCGGGAACACGTCCCGGTTGCCCGTACCCGTTCGCCGCCGCGGCGTTATGACGAAGCGTCGTCGCGGCGTGGTGCGCCACGAGTAAACGGTGCGCCACCCGCGTCGCGGTTTGCCTTTCCTCGAGAAGGTTTTGTAAACTCTTCGTGCCTTTGTCCGTGGCGGTCGCGTGTTTGTCCGAGTCAGGCGTACCCCCGGAAGACGCGACCGCGAGGCCTTTGATCGGCCCGCAAGGGCCTTTCACCAGCCCGGCTCTGCGCGCGTGTGCGTTAATCGCGTCCCCCATGGCGAGCGCGCGTTTCAACCGCTTGGCCATGCCTCGTTTTTCCGATTGCCGGTCCCGTCGCCGTTTCAAGCACTCCGCGCAACACGCCCTGGTTGGGGCGAAGCATGTCGCAAGACGCGACCGCTTGCAGCTCTGTGGTTTGGGGAAACCGGGGGGGGGGCGATACGAGGGGAAGTGGTGTCAGAAGGTAGGTAAACACCTCGCGATTGGGTCGCGACGGAAACAGGACCGCGACGCGAACGCGAACAATCCGGAACAATCGCGAAGAGACATGTTTCAAAGCCACCAACCCTTGGTCCGGTTTCCGTAAACGCACCAAGCAATACCGCACCGCGTCCGCGCCAGCCGTGGTCTCCTCCGAAGGCATGGTCGCGTCCACTAACAATTATGTCTCACCGGAATCGTTGCCGGGGTGCGTCTCGGGACGCGGCGCGCCCCGATCTGACGCGACACACAATTGACGGATTTCGCTCAACAAGAGTTCAACACCAAGACGACACGTTCACCTTCGATAAGTTTTTCAGCGAGAGGCGCACATTCACTGCGTCGGGCACTTGGGTGCCGTTCGCGGATGGCGAGTCGAGCGCGCTTGCTGGCGCTGCGTTTGGCTAGGGACAAGTGGTGCGTCATCACGCGATGGGGTTTGGCATGCGTGTGACTGCCGTTCCCGGAACCCACGTTTGTTGTGGCGTCGCGTTCTCTGCGTCGCGTCGTGGAACCGCGGCGGCGAAGATTTCGCGGTTTCTGTTTCCAAATGCTTCCTCTCCTCCGTCGACGACGCCCACGTATGCGTGCTCCCTTGCTGCGTTTCATTTTTCACACACACCGTGACCGGTTCGCACGCACTGACCCCTCATACGTTCGCCCTCACCGTAACCGTTGCCAATGAAAAACACAACAACAACAGGGGTTTCCACGCCGCCGCGGTCGCGGAGCCGTGCCCTATGCGCGCCCTGGAGATCGCGGAACAGCTGCGTTTGCAAAGCCGCGGTCCCGAGCGTTTCGCGCCGGCGTTCGCGGCGCGCGCGGCGACGAGGGCGATCGAGTCGTTCCAAAACACGTTCAAAACCTGGGGAGAGGCGAGAGTTGGTACGTGGCGCCGATACGCGCATCGCGTTGGAACAACTGTGCTGAGTAGAATACACCCGGATGACGAAACGTTGTCGAACTTACCAGCGGCGTGTAGCTCCGTTGAGGTGATCTACCCCGACACGTCTTCCGTGGACGAGACGCGTCACGAGCTCACGAAGCTCCTCACGGACCGCGCGCTGGCGGTCAAGAAACGCTTCCAAATAAACGCGTTCATCGGCGTACCAATAACGTTTCCCATGATGTTCACGCCGCTGTCGAACCTACCGATGTACTGGTTCGCGTGGCGAGCGTACGAACAGCGAAACGGATTTAAACGCGCGGCGCAGGCGCTGCGAACGACGCAGCGGTTCGAGTGCGCGGAGGCGCGAGAGGGGTGTGACAAAGAGACGATAAAGGAGGAGAGCTCATCAGGGAGCCAAGGAACCGATGATCGCGAGACTGTTTCGAAACCTCAAAGTTCGGCGGAGGTTATCGCTCAGTGGGTGGACGTGGACAAAAAGTGTGAAAGAACGGGAGTCGACGCAAACGAGGTGGCGGTGTCACCGTCGGGTTTCGAGTGTTGTCGTGTCGTTCCCAACCCTGTCATTCCCCCACCCACTCTGCTGTTCGTGCCATGCGCGTTGCTGCGCGAGGAAAACGTTTGGGACTTACTTTCTGACCAGAAATCCGAAGAGGACGGGTCGGAAAAAGTTTCGCTCGTAGAGCGCGCGACGCGAATCCAACACTTGACGAGTTTAGCGAAACGGTACAAAAGAGCGTTGAAGGTTTGAGGTGTTTAGGTAGTCAAAGGCGGTCCCGGACCTCGCCGCACCGGCTAGCTCGATGTTCGTTGGAAGAAGGAGACATATTTTAGTTTATAGGCGCGGTGACAAAACGCGGACTGCGTGTGAAGAAATACATCGTTGGTTTTTTTGTGAAGCCTCGGCTTGATTCAAACAGTAAAGAAAACGTCAAACGCGATGGTACCATCTCCTTCTCGTCAAAAAGATCCCTTACGCCTTCTTCGCAGCCACGGTGTGGCCGTCGAAGAAGTAGGTCTTGCCGCACCGGCCGCAGTAGTGGCGGTCGAAGTGGTTGGCCATGAAGATGCCGCCGCCGCACTCGGGGGCGGGGCATTCTTTGCGCAGGCGCGTGATCTTCCCGGCGTCGTCGACCTTGTACATTTTCAGGAAAGCGAGCTTGACCTTCTTGTGCACGTGGGGGACGCGCTTGGGCTTGGTGTACACCTTCTTCTTGCGCTTCTTGCCGCCACCGCGAAGGCGCAGGACGAGGTGCAGGGTGGATTCCTTCTGGATGTTGTAATCCGCGAGGGTGCGGCCGTCCTCAAGCTGCTTGCCCGCGAAGATGAGACGCTGCTGGTCGGGGGGAATGCCTTCCTTGTCCTGGATCTTAGCCTTGACGTTGTCGATGGTGTCCGAAGACTCCACCTCCAGGGTGATGGTCTTACCCGTGACTGCGTTTGGAAGGCGGGGGGACGGGTCAGTTGGAGCGCACAAGGAGTGAAGCGACGCGAGGCGAACCGAACCCTTGATTTCGGGGTGAAAATCGGTCTTGCGCGTGAACGGGGCGAGGACGCCGCGCGTGTTTAACTCGCGCGGCCCGAGTACGATCGCGCGGGTGGGATCGGATCAGGGCATCGCCGCGGGTAACAACCCGCGCGAGCGTGGAGGAGCTCGTTCCAGCGCCGCAAGGGAAGCACGCGCGACGACGCGACGTCCCCCACCAGCACCAACACCGACCCTAAAAAAAGAAATGCCGCAGACGCGTCGGTCCGGTACACGGCGGTCGGGCAGGCGCGCGACGTGTTTCGGGAAAGCACGTACGGGTCTTCACAAATATTTGCATCTTGTTGAGTATGTGCTGGTACGAGGCTCAGGATGTATCCGTCGTCGCAACGTGGAAGAGACCAAGTGCGGCCCGCGAAGGCGGCTCATGTAAATTCACAGGATCAGGGTTTTCCGCGGCCAGAAAAAATATGTGGCGCGTGGCACGGGCGGTTCCGGCAGTCGGTGTTGGTTTTTCAAAGAAGGAAACGTTTCTGCTCTGCCCATAACAGCCTCGGTCGCGCTTGCGCAGCGGCCGGGTTGTTCAGGGGTGCAAGGGACTAAAGCACAAACCCAACAACATGCCCCTCACCCCCGCCTTCACCTTCCGCCTGGACGACCAGATCCTGGAAGGCACCGTGTGCGTCGGTGTTTACGATGGGAAACGCCCCACGCTCACCGCGGCGACGACCGGGGGCAAGATCTTCATGTGGGACCCGTACGGCATGGAGGGGGATGGGGATGGGGAGGCTGGAGGGGGTGCGCAGACAGCCGGCACCGCAAGCACCGCAAACAAGCACGTGCGTTACCTAAACATCAACAAGAAGATAACCGCGGTGACCGCGGGCAGGCTGGGCGGCGGTGCCTCCGAGTTCGGCACCCGAGATGTGCTGTTCGTCGGCACCGGAACCGACGTGCTGGCGTACGACGTGCGTAAAAACCGTGATGTGTTCTTTAAAGACGCCCCCGAAGGCGTGACTAGTTTACGAACAAAAACACACGGCGACGCGTTTGACTCGGTGGGTTCCACGACGGTGAACCCGCGAGGCGTGGACGAATCGATTCTTCTGGTGGGCGGGAACTGTTCCCTGCAGGGGTTCGACTCAAACGGCGACGAGGTTTTCTGGACCGTCGCGGATGACGTGGTGCGAAGCGTGTGTGTTTTCAAGCCTTGCGACGACCTCGTGGTCTTTGGGGGGGATGACGGGTCAATCAAGGCGATTCAGCTCGCAAGAGTTGGGTACGCCGTGCGTGAGGTTTTCGAGTTAAAAGAATCGCACGCCGTGTCGCACCTGGTTCCGTTGACCGACGCGACTTCGACGTCCAACTCCAAAAACCAAACCGTCGCCTTTGCCTACACCACCAAGGATGGCGCCATCGGGGTGTATTCCAAGGAAACCCGCGTGTGGCAGGAAAAACGAGGGGCGGGGAAACGGTGTACATGCGTGGTGGCGCACGACCTCACCGGGGATGGTGCGTGTTTCCCAATAACCACATTCTGCCTCCCTGATTGCCCATACAAGACTGACATTTATTTTTACAATCTCAGGTGCGGAGGAGCTTATTTTCGGGTACGCCGACGGAACCGTGGAGGCGCGAACGGTGCACAGCGGCGCCGTGCTTTGGAGCGACAAGTTCGACGCCCCGCTTTCCGCGATTGTCAAGTTCCCGAGGGACGGCACCCCGGGGGAAGGACGGGTCGGGGAAGGCGTGGGTGGTAACAGCGGTAACGACGACCTGCTGGCGTGCGCGCTGAGTGGCGAGGTGCGGGGGTACCGAACCTTGGGCCGCGAGCGCGGGGGAACCCGGAATCCATCCGGGGTCCCGTTCGGATCCGTCGTCGGCGGCGCGACCGCGGGGGAACCCGGCGAGGGAAACGGAACAGCCACGGTCAGGGCGTACGGCTTCGACGGCGGTGACGTCGGCGACGGCGACGAACCCGTCGCGAAAGGAAACGACGAAGGAAAAAAAGGGACGAAGAAAACCTCCAAGTTTGCCGCTTTGCTCGGGCTGGGGGGTGGGGTAAATAAAACGAAAACGGGCGACGAAAAAGCGACGACAGGCGCTCCCGAAACGAATCGGGATCTCGCGGCCAACACAAAAAACGCGAAAAACGCGTCCCTGAAACCGCAAACGCGGGTATCTGCGGAACGGTTGGAGTCCCTGAACGCCAAAAAGCAAGCCCTGCTCGGTGAGTTGGCGAGTTACGAAAAAGACACGGCGGCGCTTGACCGCGGCGACCGCGGGGTGACTTCCACGTCAAGTGCGATACCGCCGGACACGAGGGTTTTTTTGCGGTTGCAATCGCCTGTTGGCGGCGGCGGCGACGACCGATGCGCGGGCGGGGAACTGTTTGTCGGCACGAACAACGACTGTGTCATCAAGGGGTTGATTCTCGTGAACAACAACGGGGCGTCGCTGTTTCCGGGAAACAGCGAAAGCCGGTACGTGAAATTCGACGCCCCGGGTCGCGACGCGCGCGTACCCATCGTACCGCCGCAAGATGACCGCACCGCCGTGGACATCAGTGTCAAGGTGTTCGTCTCTGTCACTGTGAATGCACACAGCTATCACGTGTTCGAGGAAACGATTCACGTTCCATCCTTTTGGGGCTGGACCCCGCTAAACGTGTCTACGCTCGGTCTGGACGACGTTCCGATCGGGTCGGTCACGTTTGCGGTTCCCGCCCAACCCGCGCGAGTCGCGGAGTGGCTTGACCACACGTTTCGCACGAACTGCTCAAAATTCGTGGTGGACGACACAAGCGACGTGCGGTGCGCGTTCGCCATAGCGCGAGACGGAACCCGGGTAATTTTCGAGCTGGATGCCACACGGAACGTTGCGTCAATCCGCGCGGACACCATGGCGGACGCCGGGGTTTTCGTGGACGCCATGTAAGTATTTCCCACCCACCACGTTCCGCCTCCCTGATTATTGCACTGTGTGGAGTACAGGGCCTACCCTTTCCAATCCCGAATACACGCGGTCCGAAAGACTGACACTTTCGGCGTTAATCGTACAAGGTGCGTCGGGCTTGAGTTGATTTCACTAAAAACAGAAGTGGATTTCCCAATCGAGATGGAGGAGTTCGGGGAGGTGTTGCGAACCGTGGAAATGCGGGACCAGCGCCGAGCGACGCTCATCGCGGAAACCGCGGAGAGTTCGAACCAGGTCAAGGCGCTTATTATTCACGCCGAGGATTCCCGGATCCTGCGCGACCTCGCCGCGACGAGGACCGCGTACGGCGACCTTTTCGACATGAACAAAGAGCTGATGGTGGAACACGCGAAACGGTTCGAAAACCACGCGGATTTGGTAGGCGCGCTGACACAGGTGAACAAGATGATCCAGCGGGCCTCGAAGTGCAGGTTCGGCAAGCACGCCGCAGCCGCGGTGAAAGCGATGCGCAAAGCGGTGAAGGAGAAAAACACGCAAAAGCTTTTCCGCATCGTCCGGTTCGGAGGGGACGCGGAATAATAACGGGGTCCGGGTCTGGGTGTTTTTATTAGGAAAGGTCTTGAGCTATGAGAGTAGTGCGCGGTACGTGTGTGGTGACAAAACGTTTCGTTAAAAATGGACGTACGGCTCCTGCTACCCGTACCAGGCGGATTGCATCTCCACGTCTATTCGCAGTCCGAACTTTTGGCGAATTGTGTTTTGCGAGTTAGAATCGATGGCGTTACCGCGCAGACAAACGGAAAGCGCGACGGGTGATTCCGCGGGTGAGTGCTTCACGTTGGCACACGAAATCCGCCGCGCCGCGTCGTACAAACCAATCGCGTCGCAAAAACTCAAAGCGCCTTTGCGCGTGATTCCATTGCGCGAAAGATCGAGACGTCTCAGGGAAACGATTTCGCTGGCTTCTTCTGCTAAGTCTGCCGCGCCCGCGTCACCCACCGAATTGGCGCCTAAATCCAGCACCTGTAACTCTGAGGTAGTCTTGGTTTTCGCGAAGAAATCGGCGAGCCACCACGCGCCGGTCTCGCAGATTTCGTTGCCCGATAAATTCAACGAGCGCGTCGTGTCGTTCGTCACCAACCCAAGCGCAAACTCTTTCGCCCCGACACACCCAATCGCGTTGTTTCCTAAATTCAACTCAAACACGCCGTCATCCAGGGCGGAGGCTAACGCTCGCGCGCCCACCGCGCCCACGGCGTTGCACGCCAAGTCGAGCTCGTGAATAACCACGGGGCGGGCGCGATTTGAGCCCGACGCGTCATCCATCGCATACCCATGACCCGCGTCTCGCACCGCTTGCCTGACCCACGCGATCGCTTCCGCCAGCGCGGCGGCGCCCAAATGGCCGACACCGTTAAACCCGAGTTTCAGGACTTGGAAGCTGTGCGCGATTTGCGGCGGTGTGTTTTCGGTGGCGCCGGGGACGCGCGTTTTGACCGAACTAACAAAAGTCGGTCCATCTCGGCTGAGATTTCGCGCGACTGAGATTTCGGCGCTCGCGCGCATCGCATTCGCAATCGCAACAACCCCGGCGTCGCCGCACCCGTTGTGGCGTAGGGATAACTCGGTTAACGCGTGTCGCCTGAACGTGTTTGATTCTCGTGCAGAACCCCGTCTCGTGGCTTGTGCCACGAGAACCTCCGCGATCGCGACGACCCCGGCGGCGCCAATGAGATTCTGCGACACGTCAATTTTTTTCAGTTTTGGACATCCGCCCCTGACGAGCGCCTCCGCGAGCGCGCGCGCGCCTTCGCTCCCGATGTGGTTCCCAGATAAATCAAGGACCTCCAGTGCGCACCCGTCGTTTGTGTTGCCAATGTTTAACATCCCAACTCCAAACGGACCGTTTTCAGTCTCACTGGAGACTGAAAACAGCGCTTGTGCCAGCGCCCGCGCCGCGGTCGCCCCCAGGTCGTTCCTGGAAACGTCCAGCGATCGCAACATTGGTACGGCTCCGCGAATGCCTCGCGCCAGGGAAACAGCACCGGCGTCCCCGATCCCCCGACCGCCTGTCTTTAGGCACAACGACGTGAGGTTACACAACGCGTTGAGTCGGTTCTCGACGACGCCGGAGGGGTTACCGAAACCTGGGTGTGATACCAAACAACTCGTACCGTCGTTGCCGTTCCCGAAGTGGAAATCGCGCATCGCGTTTGGGTCTGACGCTGACGTGTTCGCTCCCGACAAAACCCGCAGTGTCTGCTTATTCTTTTGTGTTATTTCCAGCGACCACGGCGACGACGCGCAATCCGCGCGCGGTAAACGCGTCAGCGAGACGGGGTGCTCCGAACGTTGTGAAAAGCTTTCGAGATCCAAACGCACGTGCGTAGAGGACGCGTTCTTCACTCTGAACTCGTTCGTTTTACTTTCTTTTCCGCGTCGGCGCCGTTGTGCGTGACCTCCACCCGACAATCGCGCCGACTCGTTTCGGTCCCCGTTCCCTCCCTTGGACACGTCCAGGCGTAAGCTCAAACCGTTCATCTTGTGAAACACCTGGTCCTCCATCAACCGCGATCGTTTCCCACCGCCAGCCACGGTGGTCAGCCCGAACGCGTCCGCCAGCTCGATGGCTTTCCTGCAGCGAGAAGCGAGCATAACGTAGGCGTGTAAGAGTAAACGGTCAGTGCGTTTCGGCGGTCAAGTGCTCGGCTGAAGGGTCCGAGGGTGGGTGGTCTACTCGGACTCGAAAGAGAAAAGGTGATCATTCACATACATGTCATGGACGGGTGTCTCAGCGTCCCCCGCGGCCCAGCCCTCGCGAAGCACTGCCGTGCGCTTGGCGCCGCCGCGCGACTCGGTCATCGCCACCCAGGCGTGCGCGCGCGTCGCGCGCAGTGCGTGCTTGCGGTTCTTAGGGTGTCCCCTCGTCGTCCCCCTCGGGAGGCAAAAAGACAAGATTCTGGACAGACGGCGTCGCAATTTTTTTTACTCCTACGTCGCCTTCTCCGCGTGATGGCGGCAGAGTCCGTGCGCCATTTCGTGCGCGAACACGAACGCGAGCATGTTATCGACGCACGCGTTGAGTAGCCCGACGTTGACGAACACGTGCCCGCCGGGCGCGTAGCACGCGTTGATCACGGGGGAGTTCACGACGTGCAGGGACCACCGCGCGCCGGGCTTGAACATCGGGTGCTTTGCCGCCGCCGTCGCGCGGAGAAGGCGACGACGAATGTCATCACGAGCATGTCACAGATGCTCCTGTGGCTCGGCGCCGCGACGCTGGGCGCGGACTTTTTCGGCGGCGTCCTCGTCTCCGCGGCGCTCGAGGGCGCGGAAGCGATGAGCGAGCTGGCGTTTACGCTGCCGTACGGCAGAGCCATGGAGTCGGAGGCGGACGCGTTGGGGGCGGAGATCGCCGACAGGGCGTGCTTCGACCCCAGGAGGGGCGTGCGCGTGATGCGGATGTTCGAGTCGTTCGAGGAGGGAGCCGCGCGTGGAGGAGGGGCGGCGACGGTCGCGCGCGGGGCGTTACCGTTGAGCGGCGGCGGCGGGAAAGGGAAACGAAAAGGAGGCGGCGGCGGCGGCGGCGGCGACGACTTCGAGAGGTACCTCCGGACGCACCCGTAGCCGAGCGAACGCGCCGCCGCGCTGGACAAGCGCATGCCGCGGTCGTTAGAGACGCTGCGGGAGAGCGAGTGCGGCAGGTACGCGCTCGAGCTGTACCGCGGCTTGGGCGTGCGGTCGTTGATTACGAACGCGTCGAGCATGAACCACGGGAAGGTTTTTTTGCCCACGGACGCGTGGCGTCGTCGGTTCGCGCGAGGCGAGGACGCGCGGACGCTCAAACGCGACGGGATCGTCCGGACCGAGGAGAATAAGAAACGCCAGGGTGGGTTGGACGTGGACGGCACCGCGACCGGGCCGATCGGAAGGCACGACACGGAACGGTTGTAGCGTTTGCTGTTGAACCCTCAGAAGGTCGGCGCGAGGGGGAGCGCGGGGGCCCGGACGCGAAGGACGACGACGACGTGTCGCGGTCCATGGGCGGGGCGTGGAAACTATCGATGCGTCGATCGATTGAGTTGCAGATCGCAAATGCGAACGCGAAGGCGGAAGAGAGGGAGGGGAAGGGAAACGTTCGAGGGAAGAGCGTTACGAAGCCGACAGCGAAGAAGGACGGCGATGGAGTGTTTTTCCACGATTTGTGCGCGCGCGGTGGCTGGTTCGCTCGGTCCTCCGACCGCAGCTCCCGAGGCGCGGTGAAAGCCGCGTCGAAAGCGTCCTCGAGCGCGGTCAAAGACGCGGAGAGTGTGCGCACGTAAGTTGTAGCGAGCTCGTTTCCTTGTACTTAGATCATCACGATCACAATCTAGCGCTCGGCGCCTCGCGCGCTCGGTCTTTCTCGAGCCGCGGGAAAATCAGCGTGGGGGCTCGTGCGTACTGTACGGTCGTTTCTTCACGCTCCCCGCTGCGAACATCGTTCGTCGCGTTCGTGCTCTGACTTCATCTCCTTCTCGTTCGTTCGTTCGTTCGTGCGTTCGTGGAATGCCCGCGGTCGCGGTGCCCGCGGTCGCGGTGCCCGCGGTCGCGGTGCCCGCCGTCGCGGTGCTGGCACGGGTTCGGGGTCTCGTGCGACCCAGGGCCGCAGGACTCGCACCCGACGTGCGCCATGCGAACGTGCGCGTTCACCCAATCCTTGAAGAACGCGTCCTGATCGTTCGCGTAAAGTAGCACCCGCTCGCTCGTCTCCCGCGTCGCCCACAGCATCTGGTCGCTGTGGAACGTCCCGCAGGTGCTCTTTGCGGTGCAGTGCGCGAGCGGGTCGTGGTCGCACGCGTCGCACGCGCACCCGGCGACGTCTTCCAGGGTCTGGCACCCGGCGGTGGCGCACACGGTCGAGGAGCACGTGTTTTCGTTCGACGACGTCACGTTCACGCAGGTCGCGAGGTCGTTGTTAAGGTCGCCCGGAGATGTTTCGTAGAACAGTGAGCCTTCGTAGATCTTTTGAAGCGTCTGGTTGATGGGGAAAACGTTTTCGCTGGTGAACATGTCGGTGGCGTTCTCAAAGCCCTGAGATTTCGCCCAGTCGTCCGTGAGGTACGGCGACGTGCAGCTCGGGTACTGGTCCATTCTGATTCGCTTCCTGCTCCCCGGGCGTCCGGGGCACTTCGCCGTGACGAGCGCTTTCCAGTACTCGTTGTCGAACGTGAACGGCGTGACGTCCATGTTCCGCGAGCGCTCCGTGCTGCCCGGGATGAGGTCCTCGCACTCTTGGCTGATCTTTCGCGAGTGCGCGTGCCCGAGCGTGTGCGAGCCGCTCAACGTCGTGAGCTGCTCCGAGCCGCCGCAGTGGCAGTTTTTGAAGAACGGAATCCCCGTGATCATGTCCTTGACCGACTGCGTGTGCGGCGACGGCAGACCGAACGTCGCGTCCAACGTCGCCGCGTCGCACCGACCGGGCTTGATGTACTTCAGAACCTTCGGCCCGTTCGTGACTTCGACCGCGGACGCGGCGGCGTACTGAATCGAATCCGCCATGGACACGACACACGAGACGGAGCCCGAAGTGGTGTTAAACGTCGAATCACTCTCCGCTTCGCGCGTCATCGTGTTGTTGCACCGGTTCGTGCACTGCCCGTAGCACTCCACCGGGGACAGGTTCGACGACCCGCCCGGGCGCCAGCTCGAGGTCGGGTCCCAATTGTCGACCCAGCTCGCGAACGGGTCGGGACCGCCCAGTTTGTCGTGCGTGGTCGTCTTGTCGTGCGCGTGATGCCCGCGCCTGCCCGCGCCGCCGGCCTCGAGCAAGCTTCGTCCGGGCGAGTCTCGCGACGCGAGTCGAGCGGCAACGGCGTCGCCGGCGCCGTGCGACGCCGTCGTCAGGCGGGCCACGGGGGTCGTCCTGGACGCCGGTCGGGACCCGGAGGACGCCGCGCCGCCGCCGCCGCGCGGACGCGGCGCCGTGAGAACGTCCCCGCCGCCGGGCGCGGATCGCTCGGCGGTCTTCAGCGCCGGCTCCTCGCCGGCGTAGACCTCGACGACCGCCGCCTCCTCGTCGGAGCTGAAGCCGCCATAGCAGTCCGACGCGCTGGACACGTCCACGCTGCCGGTCGTCGGGTTGAAGTGCGCGAACGTGCTCGTGTCTTTGTAGCCGCAGATCTCCTCGCATGGAAACCGGCACGCCTCTTCGGGTTTCGCGCCGCACCGGTTCAGCGGTCGAAACACTTTTTTCCGCGTGTCGAATGTCTGCGCGGCCATCTCGAAATTCGCGCGGAACTTCGGCGACGTCGTGTCCTTGTTCACCTCGTACCACAGGCTCGCGTCGTCGCCGCTGCCGTGCCGGCCGTCCAGGAAGAACTGCCCGGAGTCGTGGAACGCCATGCGAAGCCAGTCGCCGGCGGCGCCTTTGTTCGCGGAGTTGCTACGGCTCGAGGAACCGACTGGCGCGCCGTTGAACGTCGTGTCCACCATCCAGTTCGACGCGCCCTTGGCCTTCCACTCGCACAGGAGTGAGGAGTCCTTTCGGGGTTTGTACGGGCACGCGGGCTCGCCGAGCTCCGCGCACGTCGTGTGGATGTCCGTCTCGAAGTCCTTGCAGTCGGGCCAGTACTTGTACTTTCCTTCAAAGCTCCCGTTGCCGTCGATAGAGACGTACGGGACCGCTTGTCCCGTGGCGTTGTCGAAACGTCGCAAATCCGGGCGCCCGCCGTCGGGGTTCTTCGCCCACTCATCTTCCGAGCACGTCGGGAGGTCCGCGGAGTTATCGGCTGGGACGACGTTCCGCCCGGGGGCGGCGCCGCCGGTCGCATCGGAGGCGACCGCCGCGGAGTCGGGCGCGGCGTCGAGGTATTCTTTCCACAGGCAAGCGGTCCCTGCGATATTTGTCGGCGGCGCGACGGGAGGGAGGCGCGCGTCATCGTCAGGGCGAGGCCTCGCGCTCGCGGAGAGGGGCGGGAGAGCGATCGAAAGGGGGCGATACGACGGGCGATTCGACGGGATACGCACCGCCTTCTTCGCACGGCTCCGCGGGCTGCGCGGAGACGGCGGTCGCGAGGGCGACGAGGAGGAAAACGACGGAGGAGGTGATGAAGCGGGACATAGTGAGTAGGGAGTTGAGGAGCGCGTGCGGCGTGGGGGGCGCGCGGGGTTGTGTGAAGAACGCGCGTGGCTTTCGCTTCTTCACGATCAGATTTCTTCCCTCTTGCGTCATCCCGCGAAGTCGTGTGGTCGACGACACTGTTTTCTCTTGGAAACACGCGACCCTCCAAGAGGAAGTCGTGTTCCGATGGAAACCATCGGAGGACGGCACTGTTTTCTCTTGGAAACACGCGACCCTCCAAGAGGAAGTCGTGTTCCGATGGAAACCATCGGAGGACGGCACTGTTTTCTCTTGGAAACACGCGCCCCTCCGAGTTTAGGGTTTCCGCACGAAATATAACCTCACCAAGGACGACATCAACGACCTTCGACGTAGGAACGGGTTTGATGACCTCATCGAAAACATCCCGTATTGGGCTGAAGCAACGAGGCTCCGGCGTCGAAACATGGAAGCCCCTTCGAGTTACGTCCCAGAAGCTCCTCCGGCGCAGCCCGTGACCGACCTTCCAGACCGCGTAGGAACGGCCGGTGATGCAAACATGGAGTCTTTTTCCGTCAAAGCCATCAACATCCACTTCCGCACCAAAGAACGTGATATCGGGACGAAGACGAACCAGCGCGCGAAGCAAGGGACCATAAGTCGCCAGTTTGGTCCTCCGAACAGCGGTGAGAAGTCGGGCATTTTCGCGAGGTTCATGGAGTTCCTCGGTCCGAGGTACTTGGAAGACGCCCGGGAGTTGTTGGGGCACAACAAGCTGCGACGTATAGAGACAGAAATGACCAAGAAGCACATGAAAGACCGCAAACCTCCACCGGGTCAGAGCGAGTTTATTCAGCTCAGCACGATGGTGAAACTTCTCGAGACCGTTCTCATCGTCCTTCGCGAGTATCCTCCTTTCGACGCTTTGTGTCGGGTTCCTGGGAAATCAGACGACGACTGCGAAGAGCCCGCTCAGGAGAGTGTCAAGAAACGCTACGAGGAGATAGACGCCCTCTTCAACAAGTACGACGCGCAAGTGAACGCCGCGAACCTCGCGAAGCCAAAGGAGGGCGTGCTGGTGCTGCCGTTCAAGGAGATAAAACGGCGCGTCGAGAGAGCGTTTCCTCGGAATAGTCAAGAAATACCGAAACAAAACTTGTACATCAACTTGT
>Ga0222633_1000202_pt1 | contig 66672 bp, 62 predicted proteins | sample AntAcemetageno48_FD_179816 | JGI IMG/M metagenome (GOLD analysis project Ga0222633, IMG submission 179816) | Saline water microbial communities from Ace Lake, Antarctica - #48 | ecosystem: Environmental > Aquatic > Non-marine Saline and Alkaline > Saline | place: Antarctica: Ace Lake | collected...
CCCCCCCCCCCCCCGTTCTGTCGCCTGGGAAACGCAAAACCATCGTCTGGAACGAGGCGAACTTGATGTTCAACGAAACAAACAAAAGCGCGAAGATGACCATCGACGAAATCGACACGCCGTGGGCGAGCCCTCCACGGGAGCTTTTCGAGGACCCGATGGACGAGGGTGGGGTTGACGGGGAAAAGAAGGCGGAAAAGAGTGAAAAAGACATGGACGACGTGGCGAACCGGCTGCGGGATATCGACACCGCGGGCGGCTTGAGTGGTGGTGTTAGTGGAGGTGACGCTGGTGCCGTGGCCGCACCCCAGACGAGTGGAGGTGGCGTTTCAGGTCAAAAGATTGACACAAAGAGTGAATGGGACTCGAGCGACGACGAGAGCGCTGAACACAACGATGGAAAACAAAAACAAAAACTTCCAAAGCTTTCCTTCCCGCGCGAAGCGTTAGACGGGGACGAATACGGCGAACCGGAGGATTTCGCCGCGGACACGGATCAGGACCGCGAACTGAAGCAACGGCTGTTCGAAGCGCAGCGCAAGAGCCACCAGTGCACGTTCCGGGGAGTCCTGGCGAAGGGCAAGGCGCTGCTGGAGGGGGATGGGGACGAGTAGATAGAGACGTAGCAGGCAATACAATCTCCCCACAATCTCCCCAGGGGACATCTTTCCACTCTTTTTGTCCCTCTCCAGATTCAAACGCAATCTCGGACCCGACGACAGCTAGAGTCGCGCGCGCGTTTGTGTTTGTCCGCGCGCCTGCGGCGCGACGCGGGGCATGGCCGGGGTGTGGAATCACGACGCACCACCTCCGGGGGGGGGCGCGCTTTGGGATCGAAGCAATACCTGTGCGGGGTCGGGCGTGGTGGGGGACGTACCTCGTGTTGGAGAGAAAAGACCACAACGCGAGTGCGAGTGCGAGGGCGACGCCACGCGCCGTCGCGACGGCAACACGGCGTCCCCCGAATCCGACGACGAGCCCCCCGAAACGGACTACGAAGAACTGTTACCCCTGTCCGTGGCGGAGTTGTACCACGAAGACGAGGACGACGTTGTACGCGCGTTGGAAAGGGACGATGAGACCCACGAAAACGTCGACGTCACGACGTGCCCGGTTTGCTTTCAACCGCTCAACGACGTGGCGGACACCGACGCAGCACGGGTCGCGCACGTCAACGCGTGCCTAGATGGCGACGCGCATTGGCGCGATGGCAGCCCTGACGATGACAGTCCTATCGAAATAAATTCGGACGACGATACACAAATTGGCGAGTGGCACGCTGTCGCGGCGTGGGCGATTTCCGTGGACCAACTTTTTTTCGCCGAGCGCGTGGTGCGGTTCCGGATAACCTGGAACGAGCTTGGCCGGCTTACGGACGACGACTTGATTGAGATGGAAATAGGGACACTCGGGGACAGGAAGCGAATAGCCGGCGCTATTACCCGCAAAGCTGGAGAGGCGCCTGTTGTTTCTCTTGGTGACTTCGCGAAAGACACAGAACAAACAAAAACCGTCGCTTCCGAAACACCGGTACCACCGCGACCGCGTTCCGGCGCCGGGTGGCACCCCACGCGTACTCCTCACGCGGTCGCGCCAGTGTTTCAGCGCGGCGCGAAAGCGGGCGCGGATTCGCGGAACTCGCCTCCACCGCCAAAGCCAAATATGAGGAATATGAGGAATACAAACGGCGCGCGACCGGGAAAATCCGAACGGGGTACTGAATCAGAAAACAGGACGGTAAGTATTTCCCATTTACCACATTCCACTGACTGATTGCCCATACGAGACTGACACTTTCTGCTTTATCTCTCAGGCTCACCAACCTCGCCGATACACCCCCTCCTCGGAGACGTGCCCCCCGCCCCCTCCCTGGATCCGGGTTCCAGGCACGAAGTTCATCGTGGACGGATTCTTTGGGTACGGGAAAACGCACGGCGGGGGTGGTAGTTTTGGGTCTGGAAGTTCGGGAAACCAACCTTGGTGCACAAACTGGTTCCTCACGCACTTCCACGCGGATCACTACAAAGGCTTGACGAAAAGTACGCCAGGTGTGGGGTGTAAAATTTGGTGCTCACGACCAACCGCGGAGCTGTGTATCGTGAAACTCGGGATCCAGAAAGAACGCCTGCGAGTCGTTGATGTCGGCAGACCGTTCAAGGTGGAAGGCGTATCTGTAACCTTCGTGGACGCGAATCACTGCCCGGGCGCGGTGATGATCATTTTTGACGATATTCCGAACGGTTCTGGAAACGGTTCTGGAACGAGTGTTGCAACGAGTTACCAAAACGGCCCGGTGCTTGCCACCGGGGATTGCCGCTTCCATTCCGGGATGCTTAACTGTCCACTCCTTCAAGCGCTGAGCGCCAAAAAACCCGCGGTGATGCTGGACACCACGTATTGCGACCCGAAGGTACGCATCGGGCCTTTCCCAAATCTAACGACTGTTTACTGGTAACTGTTACAAACCCATACTCAAGACTCGGGACTGACACTTTGTTTTACTCATCGCAGCACGCGTTTCCCAAACAAACCGAGATGCTTAAGAACGTGCGCGACGCCGTTTTAGCCGAGAACCACAACCCGAAAGTGCTGTTCCTTTTCGGAACCTACACCATCGGGAAGGAGAAGGTTTTCTTCACCGCCGCCGAGGCGTTACAGAAGAAGCTGTACGTGGGGAAACAGAAGAAGAAGGTTCTGGACGCCTTGGGTGACTGTTTAACCATAGAGGAGCGCGGACTGATAACGAGCGACGACACGGCCACGAACCTTCACGTCGTCCCCATGGGAAGCACGTCCTTCGACCGAATGAAACTCATCAAAAAGTATTACAAAAACAGGTACGACACCATCGTGGCGTTCAAACCAACAGGGTGGACGTTCACGCAGACAAAGAAAAACGACCGGGGGACGAAACGGTCGAAAAGAGGCCAGCTGATTCAGTACGCGGTGCCTTACAGCGAACACTCGAGTTTTTCCGAGTTGCGAGAATTGGTAAAATTTCTCCAGCCGCGAGCCATCATGCCGCACGTCGGGAACGACCGAGGCGAGAAAGCGCGGAGAATGGTGCGGTATTTGACGTTGAGCGACGAGGAGCTCGCGGGGGAACTAGAGGCGTAGTCGATTTGGGTTTAGGGTTAGGGTAGAGGCATAGTCGGTTTGAAATACTTCTTTCGTATCAATTGACCGTTGTAAGCCTCTCGATACCGTCATAATGCCTCGATACCTTTCATGCCTCGATATGTACCTTTATTTCGACATCAAACTCCTTACAAATTACTTCCCCAGCTCTTGCATGAACCTTTCGTACTCCGCGGCTTGGTTTCCGTCGGGCGGCGGCGGCGGGACGTCCCCTTGTGTTTCGCTCGGCGGCGGCGGCGGCGGGACGTCGCCGATGGAGACCGGCGGCGGCGGCGGGACGTTTGAGTGTGCGAACTGCGGCGGCGGCGGAGGAACTGGCTGGTGTCCCCACCCAGGTGGTGGAACGCCCGCGCTGCCGTCCGTGGGCGGCGGCGGGGGTACGTTGGGGAACCCGCCGCCACCCATCGCGGGGGGGGGCGGCGGGACGTTCAGGTTGGGAGGGTACCCGCCCGTTTGCATTTGCGGGTACCCCATTTGTACGGGGGGCGCGTTCATTTGACCCATGTGACCCTGACCCATTTGACCCACGTGCCCGCCGCCGCCCATGCCAAACGGGGGAGGGGGAGGCACGTTCACGCCCATCCCCATGACCGGCGGAGGCGGGGGGGCGAAGCCCCCGAGGTTCCCGGGCGGCGGCGGCGGAGGCATGAACCCGCCGCCGTGCAGCATCCCCATTCCGCCGTGTGGCGCCCCCATCCCCTGCGGAGGTGCCCCCATCCCCGGCGGCCCGGGCGGCGCTCCCACTCCGAAATGGGACCCCGATGCCATGTATGGCGGTCTCGTGGTGGCCTTGAAATCCCACGTTGCTGCAGCAGCCTTTTCTCCCGCGACGTTCACTTTGAGACGCCGGCCTTCCACCTGTGCGCCGTGCATCGAAGCGACCGCGCGTTGCGCTGATTCGGCGTCGCTAAATTTCACGAACCCAAACCCTCTTGGCGTCATGTCGGGGTTCCGCACGACCTTGGCGGTTTCAATGGGCCCGCAGTTCTCGAAAATCGCCCTCAACAGCCCGTCCTCGATGTGCTCCGCCAGGGACCCGACGTACACCTTGGTCTGGTCCACGGACCGGTCACCTTGAGTTCGGCCGCTTCCGAACCCAACACCCGGACCGCCGGACGAAGGGTTTCCAACCCCCGGGACTTTATCCACCCCCAACTCACTCAAGAAGCTCTGGTACTCGCTGCTCATCTCCGCCTGCGCGCCCTTAGCGGCGCCGGGGTTGTTCCGCAAGGGGCAGTCGATCGTGGGGTGCCCTCCGTCGCCGCAGATTTTGCACGTCACAAGCGCGACGTCCGCGCGGAACGACCCGCCGTCTTTTTGTAAAAGAAAAGTGTCAGTATTGTATGGGCAAACAGTCGGAGGGATTTGGGAAATACAATTACTTACCTTTGTCAGGACAGGTATCCACCGAATGCCCGGGGCGCCCGCACCCGTGACACAGCAAACCTTCCACGTCCCGTAACGTGCCGTTGATAAGCGCGAGCTCGCGAAGTTGCGCGCGTTTGTGTTCGTTGAAGGTCTCGTCCACCGGTTTCAACAGCTGCATAAGCATCGTTTCCGCCCGGTCCACTTCTTCGTCCGTATCACCCGTAATAACGACGTGCAGATCCTCGTCCTCCGCGTAATCCGTGTTGGGTTCGCGGTTGGCGTTGCCTTTGATGCACCCCTTGCCCCTAATTGCGATGCGCGTGTTGGTTTCACGCTGCATCCTCTTCTGCGTGTTCCCCCGTGGGCCGATAATCAAACCGATGAAGTTGTACCCGGGGTGTTCCTTTTCGGGAACGAAAATCTTGCGCTTCTTTTTCGTGGGGCGCCTGGTACGACGAAAAAGAAAACGTCAGTCGGTCGTGACGTTCGTAACGCGTATTCCGCAAACAGTGCGTTTGTGATGTATTTGTAAGAGACGCGAGTACGCCAGGAAGAGTTACCAGTAGTGCACTTCCTTTGGATGAGTGGACGTCAAGTAGGGGCATCAATCAGGGAGGCGAAACGTGGTAAATGGGAACTACGTACCAGTCCTGCGGCGGCCGGAACAAGTGCGGACACCGCGCGACGAGCCACCCCGCCAGGTCGTTCCGCGTTTCTTTTTTTGTAAAAGAAAAGTGTCAGTCTTGTATGGGCAAACAGGGAGGCAGGATTTGGGAAGGCCCAAACACTTACCTTTTAGCTTCTGCTCCATTCTCCACTCCCGTGTGTTGACCCGCGCGCCCCGGTTGTCGTACTTTGGCGGCGGCGAGGGCGAGCGCTCGCGCGTGTGTCTGTTGTCCGTGAAGTCCCTCTCGTCCAGCTTGCGCGACGCTTCCACGAAGCGCAAATACCGCGCGACGACTTCCGGGTCGTCGGAATCCGCGGGCGTGGGCCCGCCGTCCGCGGCGCCGATGCCTTGCGTGAACCCGTGAAAAGGCCCATTCACCGGCCCGGACCGCACACCGAACTTGGACGCGATCCCGGCGAGGTGCGCCTTCATCGCGGCGGCGCCGCCGTGCGCAAGCGCACTTCCGGGTTTAGCGGTTCCCGTTGTTCCGAGACTACCCGGCCCAGCGGCGTCTCCACCGTCGGTTTCCCACCTGCTTTTCCGTTTCCGTTGCCGCCCTTCCCGGTCGTCGTCGTCTAACCCTTTCGGTGCGGGTGTGGCGCGGTAGTGCCGGAGCGCGAGGGTTTGGCGCGACGGGCCGAACTGGTAAGGCGCGCCGGTGCCGTGATCATCTTCACACTGCCCGCCATCCCCGTTTCCCGCCGATCGATCACCACCTCCACCCTGTTCCGCGTCCCTCAACAACCTCTGCACTCGTGTCCGGACCTCCCCCTCCACCCGCGAAACGTCCCCCTGTCTCTCCCGGATCTTCAAAACGTGCCACGCCAGGGAATCCACGCCGCTGCCCACCGTGGCGGACTCGATGATCCCGATCTCCTGCTGCGCCGCGAGGGAGATGCCGGGTAACAGCGCGAGGCCTAGTTCTTGGGCGGCGCCGTCCATCGGGGCGTACCCACCGGTGCCCGCGAGCTCCATCAAACCTAACCCGGAACGCGTGCTCGGAACCCGGAACCCGAAACCCGGTGCCACGCCGGTAGGGAAGGCGGTGCGTAGCGGTCTGACGCCCCAGATCACTTGGGCAGGTGACCCACGATTGCCAAGACGCCAGAAGAGGTTTTATTTGCGTCGAGTTTGAAAAGTTGGCACGCCAGAGATTTGAAGCTGAGATCTGCCCGGTCGCTGCCAGGTCACTCTGGACGACGCGCCCGCGTGTTTCTCCTCGGTTTCTTCGTCGTTTCCACGCGGCACGATGAACAGCCCCACGGCGGCGCTGAAGCGCGCGAGGGATGCTGAGCTTGCCGAGGCTTCCGATTTGAAAAAGTTCAAGGCCGATCTTCTGGCGAGGGTGATTGTCAAGACGATCGTGAAGGAACAGACCACCGACCGCAGCGTCGCCGCGTTGCGGTTCAACCACCTCCCAACCGCGCTCCCCGGCCCTGCCACCGGCGATGGCATCAGCCACACCTCGTTGGGGAACTTGTTCGCCACCTGCGGCGGGGACTTCGCCACGGTGTACGACGACGAGCACTTCGGGGACAACGTCGCGGTTGTGTCGCAGTTCAAAAACGAGAAGACGACGCACGTCGGGGGCGGCGAGCTGAGTTGCGTTTGCTGGGTAGACGCAAGGGGGTTCACTACGCACGAGTTCGGAGACGCGCTGCTGGCGGTGGGGGGCGGTGAGGACAACGTGGTGCAGATATTTTCCGTCGCGGAAGCCAAGGTGATGCGGCTGTTGAAGGGCCACTCAGGGAAGCTAGTGGCGCTCGCGTCGGGCGCCGGTGATGACGGCGGCGCGTACCTCGCCGTGCTGGCAACGAACGGTACGGTTACGGTATGGGACTGGCGCCACGCGAGTGTGCGTACTGTGTTCACCGCGCCTGGGGCGCTGTCCATGGAAATGAACGACCAAGGGGACGTGGTGTACACGGGACACGCGGATGGGAAAGTATTGGCGTGGCCAATCGTTTCCAAAACCGAAAAAGTAAAGAAAACGGTCCCCGCGCCCGCCGGGTCACTCGCCGGAACCGTGGGTGCCGTTTCAGATTCCCCCATCGCGAGTATCGCGTCTCCAACCCCTACTACCGTGAACCTCGGGGTGGCGCACGGGTCGTCCCCGGTGGATTGCGTTCGGTGCCTCCCCGGTGACCGCTTAGCGACGAAGAGCGTGGATGGACAAATTTGCGTGCGCGGGGACGTTTCGAAATCGCCGACGGCCGAATCTTTGCTAGTTACTTTCAAGGTTCCCGGGTGCGTCCCTCCCAAGAAAGCTGTGTTGCAAAAGTCCTTAACCAGCTTCGGGTGCGACCCCCGCGGAACCTTCTTGGCGTGCGGGAACTCGGACGGCGAAACCTACGTGTACGACTTGGCAACGGGCGAGTTGATTAAATGCGTCAAGCAGGTACGTATTTCCCAATCACTACATTCCGCCGACTGATTGCCCATACGATACTGACACTATTCTCCAGGATCGGGATTTCAAACACCTGAACCGGGTGCGGGCGGCGGCGGTTTCCCGGGACTGCAGGTAAGTATTTCCCATTTACCACATTCCCCCGACTGATTGCCCATACACGACTGACATTTCTTTTTCAATCAGGCGCGTCCACTGCGCGTTCGGGCCGGGGGTGGTGTGGAGAGCGGAGGTGGTGCCTGGCGTTGACGACGACGACGGGCCGGGGACCCCGGAAGAGGCTTGAGGGAAGGGGAGTGAGTCTTGTTTAATTTGACGAGCGTTTCGGTTTTTTTGTCCTTTCGCGTTTCGGCTTTTTCGTGTGCATCAATCGACGTGTTTGTCATTCGCGAGCGGCGCGATGTCCCCGGGTCCCCGGGTCGGGGCCGCGCGGCGGCGCGCGCTGTTGGTAGAGGACGCTGTGAATGAAGAAACAAGAATTCACAAACTGTGCGCGCAAGGGCAGTGGGACGTGGCGGATGCGTTGGCGGGTACGGACGCGGGTTTACGTGCCGCGGTGGATGCGCTCCGGGTACACTTTTCCGCGCTCCAGTCGTGTTCGCAATCGAACAACGAAAGGGTTGGTTTCCTCGCCCTGGACGTACCACTCGCAAACGTGCTCTTCGTGGACGACGAGCCCGGTTTGAAACTCGCGGTTACGTGCCTATCAAACGACCACGTGTTGGGCCTCGATACGGAGTGGCGTCCCGATACTTACCGAGACGAAAAAGAAAAGGACACCAACAAAAAGAACCCAACCTCGCTTGTCCAAATCGCGGGCGCAAAGAGTGTCGTGCTACTCGACGTTCCGGTTTTAGCAGCCAGGTGTCCAGACGCGCTGTGCGACGCACTCACGAAAATACTCACGAAAACAAGAGTGAGTAATGCCGGTGGAAGGGCCTTAATAAGTGAGTTACCCGAGCCCTTGGTTGGTACGCAAACCGAACAAAGAACCGAACCGCCAATCGTGTTGGGCTTCGGGTTGGCCGACGACGTCGTACGATTAGCCCGGTCGTACCCTGGCCCGATCGGGGACGTTTTCGGAACACTTCCGAAGGTGCTTTGTCTTCAAAAACTCGCGCAAGGAGACCACAGCGGTGCACACACCGCTCATCCCATCGGTCTGTCCTCCCTTTCCCAGAACCTGTTAGGGTCACCGCTGGACAAAAGAGAAACCTGCAGCGACTGGAACAAGCGGCCGCTCAGTTTTGGACAAAAAAAATACGCCGCTTTGGACGCGCGGGTGTTGCTTTTGCTGTTCCCCAAGCTGCTTGGTGTTTTGTCGAAAAAAGAAGCGTGTTGTTTGTTACACCACGGCGCATCAGTCTTGATGAGCCCGGCAAACGGTGAGCCCGGAAAAGGAAAGCAACAGCAACAGCAACGCACACACCCCGCGTCGTGGTTGTTCCGCGAACACGATTTGGTACCCCGTTGCGGTGAGTTTCGGACGTGGGTAAAAGCAACGGTCCGCGCGACCACAAATGTACAAACGCGCGTTCCTCCGCTCACCCCGGAACACGCCGCGGCTGCGCTTCGGGTTTGTTTGAACCCGTTAGGGGTTGACTCAACACCAATCACGCTGCCCGTGGATACCGGGCCGACCGCCAAAGACGTGGCGAACGCGCTGGGCGGCGGTATTGACGAAAACGACGTGGTGAAGGCGATTGGAATCGTGGTGAGTGGTGAAACTTCTGGCAAAACAGCCGAAAAGGAAAAAAGAATTCCGTACATCCTCACCCTGCGCGGCGGCGACCGCGTGGATTTCGCGAAACTCGGTTTGTGTTTAAACGTGAAAAGACGCAAAGTCCGGTTGGCCACGCCTGACGAGTGCGTCAACGTTTTCGGGTACCACCCGGGAAGCATGCCGCCCATAGGGTTGAGGGATTTCGCAGATACGGATGGAAACCTTGTTAAAATAAAAGCCTTGATGGATACGCGCGTTTTCGCAAAAGGCGACGCGCGCGTTTTTCCGGGAGCCGGGTCGTCGGACTCGGTGTTCGTAATCCCGGCCCGGCTTTTGCGGATAGCCACCGACGCGAAGGTGGTGGATATAGCGCGAAGCACCGTGGCAGGGGGTTGCGAAGAAGGACTTCCAACGGTAAACGTACTTCCGTCACAACAAGACGAAACTCTGTCGGAAGACTTGTTATCCCTGCCTCCCGAAAAGCGCAACGGACGATTTGTCACGGACGGCAGTTTAGGCCGACTCGCGCGGTGGCTCCGAGCCCTCGGCGTGGACGCGGCGCACGTCCCCGCGGGGTGCGCTGGGGAGTATCAAGCTTTGCTTGAGCTGGCGAGTTCGGACAACCGAATCGTGTTGACGCGCGACCGGCGGATGGCGCGCCGGCGCGACTTTTCCGCGGTGGGCGTTTTCTTCGTCAGCGAAGGTACAGTCCGTCCACTGATTATTTCCCAACTCTCTGACTGTTTGCTCGTTCAAGTAGTTACGAACATCACGACCGCGACCGACTGACACTTTCTTTTACGGAATCGCAGACGACCCGAAGGAACAGCTGGGTGCCGTCGCCGCTCGGTTCGGGCTGACGTTTCGCAAAAGCCGGCTATTGACGCGGTGCGCTAAGTGCAACGGCGAGGTGGAAACCAAGCTGACGTTGGAAGAAATCTCGAATCACGTACGTGTTGCATTTCCCAAATCCAAAGACTGTTTTCCCATACATCACTGACACTTTCTTTTATTGGTATCAGCCCGACATTCCGGAAAAAGTCAAAGCCGCGACGCGCGAGTTTTGGCGATGCGGCCGGTGTCGAAAGGTTCGTGTTTCCCAATCACCACGTTCCGCCTCCCTGATTGCCCATACTCGTACCAGAAGGGACTACTACCTCTGACTGTTTAATCATACACATTACGAGAGACTGACACTTTCTTTTTTATCGGGCCAGGTGTACTGGATCGGCCCGAAGTCGCACAAAGCCGTGGACTTCATCGAAGGCGACTTGCGGGAAATGATGGCGAGTTCCGACAGTGTTGAGGGCACGTCGCGCGAGGCGGTGATAGAGACGGCGGTGCGCGGCGACCGGTGGCCGCGCGACGGCGACGGAGACTGAAAACGGGACGGGGAGCAATACTAAGAGCTCTTAGTTAGAGGTGAGACGCGAGTAATGGGAGACTTAAATGAAACCCTGGATAGTTTTTTTTCTTTCCTCGTATCACATCGCGTGTCTTTCACCTAAGTCGCCTGGGTTTCCGTCATCACGCCACGCCAGCGCCCACGAGAAGCGTAACAACCGCCGCGTGGTTCCCTCGAGCAATTCTCAAAACGGGTGGTATGATTGCTACGGACAGCGGCGTCGCGCCGTTGACCGCTGCCTTGCTAACGTCCGTGCCCGCCTCGATCAGCGCCCGCACCACAACCTGGTGGCCGTTTTGAGCGGCGACGAACAGCGGCGTCGCGCCGCGATCCGTCGCTGCGTTGATTTCCGCCGTCGCCTTGATCAGCGCCCGCACTAACTCCTCGTGGCCAGATTGAGCGGCGATCCACAGCGGCGTCATGCCGCCATCTTTACTCGCCTTGTTGATGTCCGCGCCCGCTTTGATCAGCGCCCGCACCACGGCCTTGTGGTTACGTTGAGCGGCCATAAACAGTGGCGTCGTGCCGTTATACTTCACCTTGCTGATGTCAGCGCCCGCTTTGATCAGCGCGCGCACCTCCACCTCGTGGCCAAATTGAGCGGCCATGTACAGCGGCGTCTCGCCGCCATTCATTGCCTTGTTGACGTCCGCGCCAGCCTCGATCAGCGCCCTTAGCACCGTCTCGTGGCCACAATAAGCGGCGATGCACAGCGGCGTCCAGCCATCTATACTCGCCTTGTTGAGGTCTGCGACCGCTTTGATCAGCGCCCGCGCTACTGCCTTGTAGTTCTGTTGAGCGGCCATGTACAGCGGCGTCACACCGTGAAGCGCTGTCTCGTCCAACGGGCAGCCGTTTTCGAGCAACCACTGCAGCACCTTGAGCAGCCCGCCGTACGCCGCGGCCATACACAACTCTTCGTTAAACGTCACAGGACCGCGTCGATGCAAACTTTTCAGCGTGCCTAAGCATCCTCGCGTCGCGGCTTGTGTAGGCTTAAGCTCCGTGAACGAACCCTTCTCCCCGATCGCATCTCGCATCACGAGAGCGAAATCTCGAAATCCCGCGAGATCTGCGGGTGAATAGGACGGAGCTCGCACGAAGGCGGAGTTCGAGACGCTTGCTTGCGCGTCGGGCTGATCCGCGGCAGTCGCGATGCGACCGCGCGCGGGATTATCGGGGCTAGGTTTGGGTTTGGGGGCCATCGCGGAGGGTGGCATGCGCGGCTGTTGTGGCTTGGATCTCAGTTTCATCTCGGACGTTCCGAAACGCAGCCAAAAAACCAAAAAAAATAAATCGAGCAGGAGCTTGGCGCGCGACAGAATTTGCGGACGTGTGCTTTCGCCTCGGAGGCATTGTCGGGGCGCCATGCCGTCACCTTCGCAACCGGTTCCGCCGGGTTCGGGTTCGCCTTCCGCGATGGAGGCGTTCCACGCTTCCTTCCAGGGAGCGTTGAACGACGAGTTCGAGGCGCTTGTGCGGGATCTGAGATCCGCCGCGGGCGCGGTGGCGGACGCGTCGGATGCGTCAGATCCGGTGTCCCACCGAGTCACAGTGAGCGAGCTCCTGGCGCGGTGGACGTTTCTCATCGCGACGTACCGGGCGCACGTCGCCGCGGAGGACGAGGTGCTTCTTCCCGCGGTCGCGGCGAGAGTCCCAAACGTGGCGCACGCGTACGAACTGGAACACGAAGCGGAAGATGAGCTGTTCGAAAGCATCACCACGGCGCTTGACGATGCAAACCGCGCGGTGGAAACGCTAGTAGCGACGGCTAGTACTGGTAACGGTACCGCTACTGCTACCGGCAATGGTACCGGTACCGGTACCGGTACCGGTAAGGATACGACGCCTTCTGTGGAACACACGCTGGCGAAGGAAAAGCTGCGCACCGCGGTACAGCGAGCCGCGCGGATCGCGCACGCCACGAAAACGGTGCTGCAGCAGCACCTGGCGAAGGAAGCGGCGCATTTGGTGCCTCTTTTGAACGACAACTTCAGTGAAAACGAACAGACTCTGTTGGTGACCAGGTTCATTCAGGTCCTCCCCATCGGGTGGGTGCGGCACTTCCTGGAGAAAGGCCCCACCTCGGGCGAACGCGGGCCGCTGCGCACGTTGCTGGCGTCTTGGCTGGAAACGAGTAAGCCGCCTGGCGGGACAGCGGGCGGGTCGAGCCAATCGTTTGTGCGGCCCGCCAAGCGGCGCAAATTCGGAATGGAAAACGCGATAAAGAAACAGTCCCCGATCGACCACATCTTCCAGTTCCACGCCGCGCTCCGGCGCGAGCTCGTTACCTTGGAAGCGGACGTCCTGGCGCTGCCTCCGATTCACGACAAAGCCGCCCGGGCGGAGCGGTTGCGCGAACTCGAGGGGAGGTTTGTGTTTTTCTGGGGCGTGTACCGAGCGCACAGCCGGAGCGAAGGTACGTGTTTGTCGGGGCTTTCCCGCACAATCCTAGACGACGACTGTTTGCCCGTACAAGACTGACACCTTTTCTACCATACAATCAAAGACGAGTTGGTTTTTCCCGCGCTCGAGGACAAGGACGAGCTTCACAACGTTTCGCACTCGTACACCCTGGACCACGAACACGAAGCGGAGTTGTTTGTTGATTTGGACGCGTGTTTGCGCGACTTGCGCGTCGCGGCGGGGATCGCCAGTGTGGAGGATATTTCGAAGTCCACCCTGCGTGTTGGCGACGACCAGAGGTCCATGGAAAGCAACAAACTCGTGAGCGACGTGGAGCGCAAGCTCCAAGCCGCGTGCGCGGCGGTGCGGGTGTGTCTCGAGACGCACGTCGCGCGGGAAGAAGCGGAGCTGTGGCCTCTTTTCGAGAAGCACTTCTCGAACAATGAACAGAGACGGTTGGTGGGTTTGATTATCGGCCGGACCGGCGCGGAGGTGCTGCGTTCGCTGCTGAGCTGGCAGCGAAAGGCGCTGACGGATGTCGAGAAAACGGCGATGATCGGGGGCTTGCGGGACGCGTCGAAAAACACGCGCTTCGCGAGCTGGCTTGACACGTGGTGGAGCGGCGAGGAAGCGGGTGAGGGTACCGAAAAAAACGAAAAAAACGGGGAAGCGGAAGGTACGACTGGTAGTGCGGAACAAGGGACTACGGAACAGAAGGCCGGAGAACCGTTGGCCGTCGCGGCTACGACAAAGACAACAACTGACAAAGACGACGCCGCCGTGGAAGGGTTGCGTCGGGTTCAGGAATACCTCAGCGAGACGCGGAAAGGGAGTTCGTTTACGACGTCGTCGTCGTCGTCCGCGGCGAAAGCCGCGGCGGCGGCGGCGGCTGCGGCGGCGGCGGTTGACAAAACAGGATACACACCACAGTGGGACGACATGTTCCGCATGAACAGGCAACAGCTGGAGTACAGCGCGCGGACGCTGTCGCGGGACGACTCCCTCGCGCCCGAGCGAAAGGCGTACCTCATGCAGCACCTGCTCGCGGCGAGGTGGATCTGCGCGCAGCAGCGCGTGAAAAAGGCCAAGGAAAGCGGCGGGGGCGGGGGTGGTGGGGTTGGTTTGGATGGGCCTCCATCGACACACGGAAACAACACTCCGAAAACAGACGGCGAGCTCTCCAAGGGAACCGCGGGCGAGGCGCTGGCGCTGGCGGGGACTTCACTCGTCGCGAGCTACCGCCCGAGCGCGGAGGACGACGTCCTTGTGTGCCACGCAATCAACGGCGCGTCGCAATCCCAATCCCAAAAGTTGGGGTGTAAGCACTACACAAGGGGCGCGCGGCTCGTCGCGGCGTGCTGCGGCGCCGCGCACGTGTGTCGGTTTTGCCACGACGAAGCCGAGGACCACCAAATCGACCGGTACGCCACGAAGGAGATGGTGTGCATGCTCTGTTCCGCGCGCCAGCCCGTCGCCGGCGCGTGCCGGCGCTGCGACGCGTCCATGGCCAAGTACTTCTGCAGCGTGTGCAACTTCTGGGACGACGCCGAGGACGTGTACCACTGTCCTTTCTGTAACCTGTGCCGCCGAGGAAAGGGCTTGGGGAAAGACTTTTTCCACTGCATGCAGTGCAACTCGTGCGTGTCCCTAACGATGGGGCCGCACGACTGCGGGGCGAAGACCAGGGCGGGCGGCGGCGGCGGCGGCGGCAACACGAAAGCGGGCGACGGCGCCCCAGGCGCCGTTCCCGCCGCGCACGGCCACGTTTCGGGCGCCATGGAGAGCGACTGCCCTGTTTGCAAGGATTTCCTGTGGAATAGCGACACGCCCGTGAAGGCCATGCCGTGTGGACACATGATGCACACCAGGTGTTTCGAAGCCTACACCAAGCACTACTATACCTGCCCTTTGTGCAGGAAATCGTTGGGGGACTTCTCCGCGTATTTCCGAATGCTTGACGCCATTCTGGAGGAGGAGAAGGAGGGGGTGCTTGGGGAGGACGGCGGCACGGACGCGACCGCCGCGAAAACGAAAACCACGCAAAACGTCTCCTGTAACGACTGCGGCGAAACCACCATCGCGCCGTTCCACTTCGTGTACCACAAGTGCGTCACGTGCCACAGCTACAACACGCGCGTGCTTGGCGGGCCGAGCACCACGACGGAGACGGCGGCGAGGTACAGATGTTTTTGACTGACCTATTTTTGGCCAATTTCAAATTTCGTTTCGGCTCTCATTCTCTACTGAACTTATCTCTTCACATGTTCGGCAATCGTCCCGCGCCTCCCGCGAGGCCCTTTGCCGGCGGGATGCTTTTCCGGGCCACCAGCCCGTCCCCTACGATTTCCGTCTGCATGCAGTTCTCGATATCCATATTTTCCGCTTCCAGCTCACCGGCGCGCTGTCGCCAACTCGCGAGCGCGCTTCGCAGCCGCTGCATCTCCTTGTCCGCCACGTCCTTCGACGCCGAATTTTTAATCGTCCGCACCCGCGTGGCGTACGTAAGCGAGTTATGCGTTTCCTCCAGGTTACCGTCGCTGGGCGAGACGTTGACGAACATCAGCGTCTTCGCGTTGCCGCCGAGGGAATCTGCGATTGGGAACGAAAAGGGTCAGTCGCGAGTCGGTGAGTGCAGGTGTACTGTATTGGGCGATGGATGAACAAACAGTCACCAGCTGAGAGAAAACAGTGCGTATGTGATATATTTGTAAGAGAGGCCAGTACTGGTAAGAGTTACCAGTAGTTCACTTCCTTTTAATGACGGCCGTGGACGTCACGTAGGGGCGGTACACAGCGTGTGTCGGATTTGGGAAACGCGCAACACGTACCCGACATGAGCATGGTGAGCTTGTGGTTGCGGTACGGGATGTGTTGCTTTTCATCCGCCAGCGCGGAGATGACGTCCTGATTGTAAAAAAATAAATGTCAGTCTTGTATGGGCAATCAGTCGGTGGAATGTGGTTATTGGGAAATACTTACTCCGAGCGCGGATAGGGATTTGTTAATCGCCTGCGCTTCCTTCATCGTATCCCCCACCGCGCCTGACTTCTTCACGCGCTCGGACCCAGCCAAATCCACGAACGACAACTTCCCGCGCGTCACGTTTTGCGTTTGCAAATCCGTGGTTTCAAGGACCAGGGAGAAAATCAAGTGCGACCGCGACGACTCCACGTTCATCTTCGTGGACGTGGTTCGGCGGTCTTTTAAGCCTTTGTCGATGATTTGCATGATGTCGCTTTTACTCGTGAGCTCAACGGACGTCGCGTTCGGTACGGTGACCCAACCTTTCGCGTCTTTTTTGATCTCGAGCTTTGGCGGGTGCTTCGTTTGTTCCGCCGGTAACAACAAGTCGCCGATCTGCTCCTGGTACAGCTCGAGCATGTACGCCTTTGAGGTGAAAGAAAAGTGGTTAACGTCTTGTGTTGGACGATGTATGGACAAACAGTCACCAGCTTCGGTCCGAACAATCACCAGCGTTAGAGGTAAAACAGTCGTCCGGAGGGATTTGGGAAACGCGCAATCACTTACCTTTGTTTTCACTGAAAATTTCCCAGCCTTTTCGCCCGCGGCGATGATCCGGGTAACCTCCGCCATCGCCCTCGGGGTCAACCCCGGGTTCTCGGCGTCGCCATAAACGGTGTGCGTCTTCCCGCTGCCTGTTTGCCCGTACGCGAAAATGCAAACGTTGTACCCGTCGAACGCGCTTTGCACCAGGTACTTTGTGTCCTGGAAAACCTTACGATAAATAAAAGAAAGCGTCAGTCTTGTGTGGGAAAACAGGGAGGCGGGATTTGGGAAAGGCCCAACACGTACCTCGTCCTGCGTCGACGCCGCGCCGAAGGTTTTGTCGAACGCGTACGCGCGATTTTTCTTCTCGTCTTTCCACGCGTGTTCCATCGTGAACTGGTCAGGCAGGACAAGCGCGAAGGTCTGTTTTTCCCCAATCTCCTTTCGACTCAAAGGCCTGGTACGCGCGTACACCCTGATCTTGCCCTTCATGTCCTCGATCGCGTTGAACAGACCCTTGCGCAAAACGCTCTCCTCCCGGTACTTCACCTCCAACAGCTCCAGGGATTGTTTTTGGCGGTGAATAATCGCGGCGGTTTGTGTATCCTGGCGCTCCACGTCCCGCTTCATTTCGCGCAGCTCATTCAACTCCTGCAAATCTTTCTTGGAGCTTTCGGTTTCCAAACGAAGCTCCCGCAGCTCGTTGGACGTCGACGTGAGGTCACGGGTGACTCTTGCGAGTTCCGACTCCGCGTCCGCGAATTTAAACTCGACCGCTTTCAGTTTTTCGTCCGTCTCCGCTAACCGGGAGGTTAACGAACCCTTTTCGCGTTCCAGCGTTTCCCGCAAATCGTCCAACGCAGACGTATCAACCGCCGAGGTCTTCAGTTTGTGAAGCTCCCTTTCCAACGTCCGTGCCTGCGAATCCGCCACCCGCGCTTTCTCGCACTCCGAATCCCGCGCTGCCGTGATCTCCGCGACGCGCTTTTGTAACACGCCGACCCGCGTGTCGCTGTCCCCCAAAGTCGATTCGCTTTGTAAACGTTGCGTTTCCGCATCACCCAGCCGTAGTCGCAACTCACTCAACTCCAGGGTCAACGCGTGCATTTCGGAATCCTGTGTTTCGAACAAATCCGCCTGCGTCTCGGTTTTCGTCTCAAAACTCTTCGTAAGTTCCTTGAGCTTTTCGCGTAACCCGTCGCGCTCGTTGCGAAGCGAAACGCGCTCGGACGAGAGCTCTTCGATTTTTCGGTTCGCCGCTACTAGGACCCGGCGTAGCTCGGGGGACTCGCCGCCGCCGCCAGATCCATTGGTACCACCCCGGTCACCCCGGCCACCCCGGCCGCCGTTTTCTTTCGGAGTTGCCGGGTCCGGGTCCGATCCACCGACACCGCCGCCACCACGAACCTTCCCCTCCTTTTTCCCAAGGTCCTTCGTCTCGTTGTACCGCTTGGTCATCACGTCGTTGATGTGCGTCTGCAGCGCGACACACACCTCCTCGCCACACGCGGTTTCAAACTGAAACACGTGCAACACACCGGCGACGCGCATTTTGAAAAACACCGCGTTTTGCGACGACCCGAACTGCATGATATCCCGCAGCTCGGCGCTGTGCAGGTACGTCAGCGGGGTGGGTCTGAAGAAGTGCACGCCTCTTTTGTTCACGCCCAGGGTCACTTTTCCTGGAAGCAGACCGATGGGGTCTTCGATTTTGGTTACCGCGAAAAACAAGGCGCCGCCGTAGGGAAGCGCGCGGACCATTTTTAAAACCGACAGCTTGCACTCCTCTTTGGAGTCGTTTCGAATCAACTCGTGCCTCTGCGTTATTTCCCGCGCCCATTCCGTACCGCTCTTTTGCTTCAAAAGTGAGCCAGGAATGAACCGAGGAAAACAACCCCGCAAGTCCCGCAGAGTTTCGGTTTGGCGTTCCAAACCCGGACCGGCCTCCGCCGCGATTTGAAACGCCGCGAGCTTCACGGCGTCGTCCGGGTTGACCGGGTAGTTCCCCACCAGGAAGTCGTGTTTGACTTGAAGGTAGGACAGGGTCACGAACACGCTGTCGGTGACGAGCTCGTCGCCCTCGCGGAACATGCGTTTTTTAAACACGAGCTTGGCGTGAAGCGCGTCGGGGGTTTTGCGGGCTCCTCCGTTGTTTTGGTAACTCGCGGCGTTTGGATTGGCGGACGCGGGCAAACCAGATGGAAGCTTTTTGAAATCGAGCAACACGTCCACCAGGTACTCGTGGTCTTTAAGCGCGCGCTCGGTTTCCTTTTCCCCGTCGTTTGGTTCGGAATCGCAGGACTCGTTGCCATCCTTCCCAACGTCGCCTCCGCCGCCGCCAAGGCTCAAGCTCCGTTTCGACGCAAACAACCCGAAGGTTTTGTACTCTTACGATAAATAAAACAAAGTGTCAGTATCGTATATCGCGATGTATGGACGAACAGTCACCAGCTGAGAGATAAAACAGGGAGGCCGGGAGTTGGGAAATACTATAGACTACGTACCTTTCAGTTTTATGGCGAGCGCCAGGGACGGCGTGGCGTCGCCCACGGTGGTCAAAACGTCGTACGGCACCTCCTCGAAGGTATCGTCCAGGAAATACACCCGCGTTGTTAGCCGGACGTCGTTGCGCAGGGCGCTGAACAACTCGCAATCCACCGGGTGTCTACGTACGCCGTTCTTCGCGCAGCGCTTGTGCGCGGCGAATGCTTTTTGCACGAGCTGTTTCTGCGCCGTGCCGGCGAAGGTTGGTTTTTGGTCACCGGCGCACCTGCCCAAGTAGTCCCCCAGGAACGGCGCGAATGTTTCAGTAGGAGTCACGGACGCACACACGCAGTGCATTATGTCCCACGCCCGCATGCACACAAGAGGGTCGGTCAAGTCGCAGCCCCTGGTAAGCGCCAGCGCCGCGAGCAACAACTCGTCACGCAACTCGGGTCGCTTGTGCGTCTCTTTGCACAACTTGACCAACGTTGCGTCGGTTTCGTCGGGAGGCACGGTTGGGTCGGTCACGAGCCTTTGCAACGCGGGGCGCATCTTCCCCGACTTCGCGAAAGCTTCAGGGGACAGCTTCAAAATCGACCCTGGGGTGGTCACCCCGAACACCAGTAAATCCGCGGGGGTTGGGTGTGCAGATCCGCGCGTCAATCGACGCCCCTCCGCGAAAGCCTGCAGATTGAACCTCTCCGCGAGCGCATCTAACGCGGCGAAGGCTTCATCTCCGGGACAGAGCTTGTGTGGCGACCCCTGCCGCCCTGCCGCATCACCCACGGCGCGATCATTCTCCTCACGCAGTGGTGGGAGCGGCATTTCGGCCGCCTCACCACGAGCCGTGTCCACGAGTTGTGGCTTTTGAGAGTGGGATTCAGGGCGCTTTTCAAAAAAGTTTCGTTTTGATTTCGACCGACAGCTGTGCGTTCTCAATTTCCCCATCAATAACAACGACCCTGCGTCTCTCATCACTCCAACGCGTTTATGTTCCCCAGCAGTTCCGACACGAACATGGCTCGTCGCGCGGGAGTTTTGAGTCCCTTGAGCGCTGGGGTCCATTGGTCGCAGTGCGTCGCGTCCGGGGTGACATCCACGGACCACGTGGGAACGAACCGCGCCGCGGCGGGGGCGGGGGTGAGTTTTGGAAAAGGAACTGTTTGCGGGGCGGCGGCGTATTTCGGTTGAAGTACCACGCGCGCAACCGGCGCTGTGGTGAACGTCTGTGCCGGTACCGGACCCGAGGGAACCGTCAATGGCCGCAACGACGAACCCGTTTCCATCAAGCGAGACGCGCTCGTTTCCCCGACGCGACTCGATACGCGGTTTGTCTCCGCCAAACCTACCCGTTTCCGCGCATCTTCCAGCATCTGAGGTGAATAAAAGAAAGTGTCAGTGTTGCGTATGGGCAAACGGCGCGGGATTCGGGAACCGCGCGAAGCCGTACCTCCACCGATTTCGTCATCACGTCCGCGCTTTGCGCTTCAGCGCGAAGAGCTCGGGCGGTCGCGGTTACCAACGCGGATTCAGCGTTGGCCAGCGCGCGACGAAGCGTGGCTTGCGTTTCTTGAAACCCCGTCGCTCGGCGTCGCGAGGTTACGATTTCCGCGTCCCGCTCCGTCGCGAACGCCACCCGTTGCGCTTCGAGCGTCCCCTTCGCGTTCGCCGCTTCGGCGAGCGCGGAGACGCACCTCAGCTCGACACTTGCCAGCCGCGTGGTTAGCCTTTCGATTTGCGTCTCATACCCGTCCCTTTGTGTTTTCGCGCGAGCCGATTCGGAAACGGAAGCTTCGTGATCGCGCCGTTGCGTTTCCGCGGCGCTAAGCGCGTCCCTCAACGCCCCGCGCAAACTCTCCGCGTCTTGCTTCGCGACACGCGCCGAGTCTTTTTCGCGTTCGGCGTCGCGTAGCGCGCTTTTCAACTCACCTTGAACACGTTTGCTCTGCTCGCGCTCGTATTGGCACGCATCTTTACCGTTACTAAGCTCTCCGTCCCGCGTGCGAAGCGTCGCGCGCAGTCCTTCGATTGTTTCCTCCAGCCCCACCAACGTCTCAGCCGCCACGGCGTCGTGCGCGTTTACGATTTTCGTAACGGCGGCGAAAGTTGAATCGGCGTCCTCTCCCGCTTTCTTTTCGCGATGCGCTTGTGTAGCCGCAAACGCCTCGTCACGTTCCGCTTGTACGACTTTCAGCTCGTGTCTTAGTTTGGCGGCGTACTCACGCGCATCACCCGCTTCGCACTGCGCGCGTTCCGTCTCCGCCTTCGCGCCATTGACCTGCGCTTTCAAGTCGTCGAACAAGTCATTGTACGTATTCCGCGCGTCTTGCGACTCGAGGCGCCACGCCTCCGCCCGCGCCTCCGCGGCGCACGCGTCGCGTTCTCTTTGCGCCGCGCGTTCCACAGACGCGTCCAAACTCGTTTCGCAAGTTTCCAGCGAAGTAAGACACACCGCGAGGCGGTCGCGTTCCTCAGCCAACGCGCGCTCGGCTTTTTTAGCCCTCAGTTTCAGCGACCCGACCTCGCCCCTCCGCGCGGCGCGAGCGGTTCGCGCCTGAGATTAAAAACAAAGTGTCAGTCTCGTATGGACGACAATCAGGGAGGCGGTGTGTGGTAATTGGGAAAGGCCCTTACCGCGTCGCGCTCCGCTTCCCTTGTGGTTTCCGCGGCCGCTTCCAGGGAAGCGGCTACGTCCTGCTTGGCTGCTAACGCCTCGTTTTGCGCGCCCACGAGCTGCTCCCGGAGAGTGTCGATCTCGATGTCACGCTTTTTAACAAGCGCCTCCGCGTCCGCCTTGGCCAAAGAAACGCACTTCGCCGTGGCCTCAACCGTCGACGCGGATTGCGCCTCCGCTTCCGCGTCCGCCTTCGCGGCGGCCACGGCTCTTTTGAGTTTCTCCACAACAGCAGCAGCCTTAACAGCTTCCGACGCCGTTTTCACCTCGAAGGCCTGCAACCGCGCCTTGGTTTCCTCAAGCGCCGCCACTTGGTCCACCACGTCGCCGGCGAGCGCGGCGAAGGCCGGGTGTAGCGCCCGGAGCCAATCCGCGGCTCGATCCGCCACCGCTCGCAGCGCGTCTCGTCTCTGCACGTGGTCTTTTGGGGTCAACCGCAGTTGCGCGCGCACAGAGCAAAGCTCTTGAGTCGCGAGGCCCGCGAGTTTCGTGGCGAACAAAGCGGCTTCCGTTCTTTTTTGTGTAAGCGTCTCGTCACCCACGGCCGCGTCGCCGTTTGTGAACAACGGAAAAAGCACGCCACCCGGTTTTGACAGAAACCGTAAATCCGCAAAAGGGTCGCCGCCGTTCACGAGAAGCTCGTTTGGATCCGGAGCTGGGCGGGTTTTTGCGGACTTGGACGCCGTAAACGGGGTTGCCAAACACTTTGAAGGCGAGGTAGGTTTGGCGGCGGGAGCGGGGCTTTCGAAACGGTTTTCGAAACGGTTTGCGAAAGGATCGGCGAAAGTTTCAGCGAGCCGCGCGGGAGACTCGGTCGCACTTTGTGGCGGTTCGCTTTCATTTGCTTCGCTTGCATTTGCTTCGCATTCATTTGCTTCGCATTCATTTGCTTCGCTTTCATTTGCTTCGCATTCATTTGCGTCGCTCGCGATGCACACCACCGGGGATGGCATTTCTTTTTTGATGGAAACCACTGTGTTGGTTTTGTTTTCTGACGAGTCGAGTGTTTCGGTGTCGTCGCGGTCGTCGGTAGGCGCGGCGGTTGCACTCGAAATCGCGGCGTTTGCGGCCTCCGCGGCGGTCTCGGCATTCTCGACGTCCTTCTCCAAACAACAATCATCACCGTCCTGCGCTTTACCTGTCAGCAACTCTTCAAAATCATGACCGTTCATGCGAACCGGCGTCGCGAAGGACGACTCCAAACCACCGACACAGCCCAAACCGATCGACGTGTTCGGCGCCACCGCGTTTGGCGCGTTCGTCTCGTCAAGTTCGTCAAGTTTGTCTAACGCATGCGCGGTGCCATCCGTGGTTTCCGTCTTCGGCTGTGACTCCTCCTTCTTTCCGTCCGTCTTCGGCGGTTGCTCCTCCTCCTCCCGTAAATCACCGGTGAAGGGTGCGGCGAAGGGTGCGGCGAAGGGTGAAGAACGCGTGGCGTGTGTTGTAAAAGGCAACGCCGGTGCCGTGGGCGTGGAAGGCGGCGTTGGGTTCTCCTTGTCACACACAGCGCTGAGTGTGCTGGCCTGTTGTGATGACACGCGCGGCGTTGCCTGAGGCTTCGTTGGCGTCGCCCGCGCGCTGACGTTGGCTTCGCGGCGGGTCAGCCCGGACCTCGGGCGCGTCCCTGGAGGCGGGGTCTTTCCTTCACTCGAATCCATCGCCCCGGACTTGGACCACCCGGATGAGCCCCACGGAGGACGCACGTTAGCCCCCGTCGCGGGGGTCTTTCGCGTTGCCTGAAACGACAGAGGCATCTTTCCGTGTTCCCGAAACAAAAGGCGCCGAATGCGACGCGAACGTCGACGTTACGCGCGAGTATCCGTCCCGTTCACCTCGCGTCGACGAACACGCACGCGTTGGTGTGCCGTTGGAACCTTCGCCGCGTCCAAGGCTGTGGCGTCTCGGACTGTAGCGACCGCGGGAAGGTGGTCGTTCCCACGTTTCCTCGTTTCGGCAAGTGACCGTTGAGGCGCTAACGTCCTCATGCGTTTTTCTTGGAATGAAAAGTTGAAACTGGAAGTTAAAAAATCAGAGTCTCCGTCTCATCAGATTGAACCGTCGCATTGCTCGCCGCACCCGGCTGATGGCGGCCGACTTCCTCGGTGCGAGGCGCCAGGCGCTTGGCAAGGAGAACGAGACGCCTGTCAATGCGAAGGGCGGGTCGGGTAATCGCGAGGTGCCTGCGTTTCGACCCACCAAGCAAGTTGCGACGAAGAAGGAAGAAACGAAATCGAGCCGCGGGGTTTCAAACGCGCGGGACTCGCAAAAACCACGAAAAGGCACCGGCGGTAAGCCTCCCAAGCCCCCGAGCGATGCGACGAGCGGACCCGAGGTGAAACCTTCGGTGACCAAACACGAACGCAAACACGGCGTGCGAGGTGTCACTCCAAACGAGCTCGTCGCCGGTCTCGCCGGCTCTGCGGTGTTCGCGATGGTGTCGGGGGTTTCGCGTTTGGTGAAGGCCAGGATGAGGCCGAAGATGGACGACGCCGCGGCTGAGAAAAAAACAGAAGAACCGAAAAAGGAAAAGATGACCCCCACGGAACTCGCTAAGCTGGAAGCCACGAAAGGTGAGTTAAGGGAAGCGATGGCGCAGCTCAGGGAACAGCGAAAAACCCTGGACCACCTCGCGCGACAGAACCGGGAGATGGCGCGGGAAAACGTTTTGCTCAAGAAAGCGGCGAGGGCGGCGGCGGCGGTTGCGGCGGCGGAGTCGTCGTCGCGAAGGACGCTGTTTGTATCCACGGCCTCGCAGGGCTCACCTGAGCAAGCATCACTCGATGACGTGTTACGAAAGGTTTTGCCCGTGTTGGACGCGACCAACTCGGATGAAACCGCCCTCGCCACAAACGAAGTCGCGCGAAACGCCCTGGCCAACGTTTTGCGAAACGAGGCATACGAAAACGCCGATGGATTCTCTTCCCCGGAAAGCACGTCGATTCCAGACTCCATTCCCCCGCTGGGAAGCATCGGCGAGTACGATGCCTGGGCGGGGGTCCCCCGAGGGTCGCCGGGCGCGGGGAGCGATTTGTTCGACAGCGCGGCGAGCGGCGTGAGCGGAGTGAGCGACCTGTCAACCGTGTCCGCCGCGCAAGCGGCGCTGACCAGGACGATGCACAACAAGTACGTGCTCATGGCGCGAATCAAGAACCACAGGTGACCTGTACGCAGTACGTTTTGTACTGCGCTGTGTCTGTAGAGTCGCATGACCAGTCGTGGAGTACATGTAGTTACTCTTCGACTTCAGACGTGTTTATTTTTATGTATTGATCTCGACCATTTTTTTGCGAAACATATAGACACTCTTTTGTTCCGATCGCCCATACCGTGTGGCATCGTCTGGTTCGCGAACCATGCTGGTTCGTGCGGTCACGCGCGTTTCGCCTGTGTTTTCCTCGCGCGCCAGTGCTCGAAACGCGCGCGGTCGGTCCGTGGTCGCCCCCACTTTCGCCTCGAACGCGTCGTCATCATCAAGTGAAACACAAAACGATGACGACCCCGAACCCGGAAAAGGTTCCGTGACCGTCACGTTCCGCGGAAGAACCACTACCTTACCGAAAGGTACGAAACTAAGAAGCTCTTTGTTACGCGCGAACGAAACCCCGCACAACGGCAACGCGAGAGTGGTGAACTGTCGGGGTTTGGGAACCTGCGGAACCTGCGCGGTTGAGATTGTTCCTCCAGATGCGGTTTTTCCTAATCGATGGAACTCGGTGGAACGCGCGCGCTTACACTTCCCGCCGCACAAAGCGCCGGGAAACGCGAAGCTACGACTGGCGTGTCAAGTCCAGGTCCAACAAACGTGCGAGATACGGAAATATGACAAGTTCTGGGGCCAGGGCGATTTTCTTTTGAACACGGAAACCGACGATAACGTAACGCCGTTCGGGGAATGGGAGTTTGCGCTGGACTCGTTAGGTAAACCGAAAGAGGAAGAGAAGCCGCGGGGCCGCGTTTAATCCGAATCAGTCGATGGTTAGAAACTTTTGCAGCGCGTCAACCATCAACGGCGGCCACCGGCGAACGGTGGTGAGCCACTGTTTGTCCCTGTATTTCCCACACCCCGTGTCTATCAAGTCACACGCGAATTCCCACTCGCGCTCGGCGTCGTCGCGGCTGTTCCTTTTCCAATACAAAGCCGCCAACGCCGCTCGTGTGTCGACCACCTGCGGCGCTCGGCGCGACACCGACCTCAACTCCCGTTCCGCGCCCTCGAAATCCCCCATCTGCGCCAGCGCGAGTGCCGCGTTCGTGGACGCGAACGCCACGCCGTTTGCTCGAAAACGCGCGTCGCCGGAGGTACCTCCTGTTTTGCGCGAGGAGTCTCGAAACCCGTTTGCGCTTTTTACGTAAAACGTTCGTGCCTGATTGTAAAACAAAAAGTGTCAGTCTCGTATGGGCAATCAGGGAGGCGGTGTGTGGTGATTGGGAAAGGCCCTTACCGACTGCCAATCCCCGAGCGCCGCTAAGACGTTTGCTTTTTGGTTCACAATCAGGGGGTCGTTCGGGGCGTTCGCCTGTAGCGCGGTGGCCAGCGCGTCGTCGTAGTCAACTAAAGCGCTTTGGTATTCCAGTCCGACTTCAAACGCGAGCGCTCGACCCGCCAGTAACCTCGCTTTTATCAGAAGTATTTCGTTTCCGTCTTTTCTGTCCGAAACCGTTTCCCCCGCCAACCGCAACGCCTCCGAGTACTCCCGCACGGCTTTCTCAGAAGCCTCTTTGTTCGTGCCGAACGCGAACCCCCCCCCGTCCACGAAGCACTGCCCCAGAGCTTCCCGCAAAACGTAGTCACCCGGCTCCGCGGAGATGAGCCGTTCCAGAAAACGCGCGGCGAGTGGGAAGTCGCGCGCGTTGAACGCCGCGAGGGCTTGCTTTTGCAGGTCGTCTCTATTTTGATTTTGAGCAGTCAGCGGCGACGTGGCCGGTTCCGCGAAGGACGTGGGGACGCGGCCGCCGAGGACCACGCCGAGAAGTGACGTGGATACGACTAGCATTAAACGACGAGTGCGTCTTTGGGGTGGCGCGGAAGCGTCGGACGACGCCCTCGTGCGGTCGGCGAAGGATATCGTCCGTCGACGTGGTGGTTGCACCAGGGTGCCTACTGGATGAGACGTCGCCGCGGTGCGCATCGCGGGTTGCGAACCCGCCACACAGGGTGACCTTCCCTGTGGAACGGGGTCTCGGGGATGTGGCTTGACTGGCCGGCGCGGTCGCGGATGGACGGACGTCGATACCCGTGCGTTGAGTGGCGTCTTTCAGATGCAACCGCTTTGCGCACACAGATCTACTACGTCTGTCGCAGCTTTTCGGCTTTTTTGTGGTGCAAAATTTTCACCTCGGCTTCGTCCGCCGCTCCGGAGCGCACAATCATCGATTTGCGCCGCGGACGCTTGGGGATCCTAGCCTATGGGTGCAGCGTCCATGTCTGTGTTTTTGGGCGCCACTGGCTTTGTCCACTTTGCCACTTTCCGGAAATAAGGTTACGTCGACGCGAAGCGGGCCCACGACGGATTTTATGCACATTTTTTCACAACATCAAGTATCGTCTGTAGTGCTCTCGGCGGCGCGTCTCATTCACTCTCGGACTCGCTGAATGTTCATCATCATCAAAGTTGGGCAGTTGGAAGCCATCCGAGTGCGTGGCGCCCGCGGCTTTCAACGCCGCGACGAGTGTTTGGTCGACGTACTCATTGCCGACCGCGGTGTCCAGCGGCGTCGCCCCGTACATGTCCATGGTGTTGACAATCGCGCCCGCGGCGATCAGCATACGCGTCCCGTCCACCTCGTTGCACTTGACGGCCATGTGCATGGGCGTCCAGCCCGCGCAATCCGCGCGGTTCACGTCCGCGCCCAAACCCACCAGCGCGGTGAGTTTGTCCGCTTTCAGGGGGTACGCGCAAGCGGCAGCGTGCAGGGGCGTGACGCCGTTGTCCTTCCCCTTGTTCACGTCCGCGCCCGCGTTCACCAGCGTCGTCAACATGGCTGTGGGGCCGCGTTCAACAGAGCAGATCAGGGCGGTCCGGCCTTCGCACCACCGCGTCCAGGTCAAAGTTGGCGGCTGCGAACGCCCTGACCGCGCGCGAGCTGCCGTAGTGGACGACGAAGAGCAGCGCTGGGTCATCGAGCATGCGCCGCTCGCCGCGACTCTCCTTGTACGCCCGCACCTTGGCGTCCATCGACTTGACCGCTTCCGTGCTCCACACCGCGTCGCGATACGACCTGTTCACGCACGCCAGCGCGCCGGTGTCCTTCGCGTCCAGCTTGGACACGACGTGCGTGCGTAGGACTTCCAGAAGCACCAAGTTGAGCACCGCGAGTATGGACATCTCGCCGCGGACGAGCAACTCGAGAGTTGTCGCCTCTTGCTCGGCAATGGCGCGCGCGAGGGAGGACAGGTCCGCGTCGGCGGGTTTGGATTTGCGCTGGCCCATGTGCGCGGCGCGGCGCGGCGGGGGCGCGCGTGGCGTTTGGTAAAAACGTGGGTCGTTGCTTTTCTGAGATCAGCTGGTTTTTGATTTGACACCCGTGTTTTAGTTCTGTGTTCGCTGACGCTTTTTGGATAAGCTAGCGGCGTTGAGTGGTGTCGTTCAGATGCAATCGCTTGCACGTCCACGTCAGCAGCGCACACTCTTGTATTGTCGCCGCCGAGACGTTATTTTTTTTTTCACTGGAATACGAATACGAATACGTCAAGACGCGAGCTCGCGCCGCGCACGGATTTTATCTTGACATTTTAACATTACATCTTTACGTACCGCTCTGGGACGTCTAAAAATGATCAATATCCGCTAGTTTGATAAGTGTCACCGTGATGTACGGTGATCACCGTCGCGTTCGCGCTGACCGTCGTCCTGTAAAAAACGCCTCCTCCTCGTCCAACCGGCTATGACTAGGCCCTTCCACCACGTCTTCGCCAGACGTGCACGAGGACGGCGAGGACGATTTTGGTGGGCGTCGCGTGCCTGCACCGTTGGCGTGCGCCCCGGCAGCTCGGTCCCGCCCCGCTTGACTCACCTCCGCCGCGACGAGGTCTATATCACCTTGGTCCGCACTATCCAACATGCGCTCGCACAGTTTCATACCCATGGTTTGAACCACTTCCTTCATCACCTCCATGTCCCTCGCGTTGTACGTGGCTCGCATGATACAGTTCCCCAAACGCATCACTAACCGGTTCGCCTTTACGCCGTCCATGTTCCGGCCAATCAAAGAGACCACCGCGTTTACCTCCCGCACGACTTCGGGGGTGTCGAGAAACAGCAGCGGCACGGCTTTCCCAACCTGCGCGAAGGAGTCGTCGTTCCACAGGCTTTGCAGGGTATCGCTGGTTCGGTGAGCACCGCGTTCGCCTCTGTTCCGTAAGCCTCTTCGCATCGACGCGGTGTCGCGTGACCGCTGGTGATCCTTCCTGCCCGTGGCGACCCAAGCTAACCCACACGGTGGTTGCCCGCCGTTCCTGAAGTCGGGAAGAAACACCTTTAGTAACGCGTGCGTTTCTCCGGTCACGGGATCGAGCGTGGGTTCGGTGGACGTGTGCAACACCCGTCCGTCGAACGTCACCCTCAACATCACCCCGACCAGAAGTTCCTTAACAACCACGAACTGCGCCTTGCCATCCTTGAAACAAACAGCCGAGGCGCTGAGCTCGGTGCCGCCGTCGGGGCGCAACCCGATTGCAACGCTTTCTTTTTTTGGAAAAAGGTTTTTGATATCCGCCGGGTCTGACGCTGGGTTTGCTCGCCCCGCCAGCTCGTTGTGAGACAGACCAACTTTCCCTGCTCCCGAAGTGTCCCGGAGATCCGCAAACTCCCACCGCATAAACCGCACCGCGAACCGCGACGCGAACGGCGCGGCGGCGACGAAGACGCCTATCGCGAAAAAGTGTTTTCGCCAAACCTCCTCCGGCCCCAGCTTTGCGAAATACGCCTCCCGCAGCGTGTCCGTGTACTTGAATGCGAACGGCATTAAAAGCACGTGCGCTGCGAGAAACCCGGCGTTTATCAGGGCCATCTGACACAACCCGTGCGTCGACTTCACCGCGAGCAGCACGCTAAAAAACGTGGGCGAAACCACCATCAGAAAGATCTGTTGCACCTGGTACGCGTGGAACCCGTCGGGTTTTCCCCCGAGCAACATGGAGTTCACGAGCGGGTTCCGCTGGATCAGTTTGCACGTATGGCGGAACAGCAGGGTGTTTTCCTCCGACGTGGTCAAAACGGGAGCGCCCCCTAAACGCTTGGGGAAACTCAACCCGCTCGCTCCGCCAAACGCGTTGAGCGCCCTGAGCGATGTGAAGTCCACGACCAAGTGCACCGCGATGTTCAAAAGCTGCGAGTGTAGTAAAAACTGATTCCAAACCCCGCGTTCCGTGAACTCGTTCAGCTCGAACATCGCCCGTCGGATCATGCAGAACTCCAGGACGATGATAGAGGCGAACCAGATTTTGTACGCGCGTTTCTTCTCCGCGTTGGGGGGCAACGTCGGATCGGATGGGCCGAACCGCGACTCGTCGTCATCCGTCGCGGGCGGTGGTTTGGGTGTGGGCTTTGTAAACTCCGCAGGGGGCGCGCTCAGCGCCTCGTCGATTTTACGCCACGCCGGGACCGGCGTTAGCGGGGACGAGGCCATGACACGAGGTACGCGCCAGGCCCGGGTGCGGTGTCGCGACGCGGGAACGAAGCTTTGTTTTCTTGTCGAATCCTACAACTCGTGTTGAACCCTCCTCTTGAACCCTGTTCAACAAAATGAGGAACAGTCGAAGGGTGGCGTCGCGGCGGGTCTCGTATACGAAACCGCGATGCGCGAAACCGACGGGTTGTAAGGTACACCCTGATGTTCACGAGTCAGCCCTTCGTGTGGCGCCAGCGCGGCGGGGTGAGTGAGGCGCCGCGTCGCTGACTCGTTTATGATGCCTGCAAATAAAGAAATATTCCCATAGCGCGCGAGTGTCTGGAAGCTTCCAAAGTGTCTGTGATCGCACAGACACGCCTGCAGTAAACAGTTAAACGATGGGAGTCGGGCCATCTGGTCACAGAGCGCGGGCGGTCGCGACCGTGCGGCGCTGCCCGGTACACAACGATTGGGTTGTTGTGATCGGTCCACGATGCCCGCCGCTTTGCTTCGTCAACGCGTTGACGACGCAAACGCATCGAGAGAGTTGTCTTGGCGCCGGGTCGTGGGGCTTTGGCACGCGTGGGAACTGGAGGTGAGCGTCGCGACGGATGCGTGGGCGAGTGTTTGTTGGGTATCGGCGGTGCCGGTGGTGTTGTTCATCACGCGGAGGGTGCAGAACGGCCGGCCGGTGATTGCGGTGTGCGTGTTGCTCTCGATGGTCGCGTTGCTCGCGCACCTCGTGGTGGTGCTCAGGCACAGGGAGTGGTACAACAAGAAACGAACGCGCGTGATTGTCGCGTTGCGAGTTGTAATTTTCCTCACCAGCACGGCGACGTGGGCGCTGAGTGACTGGAGTTTATCCCGGCCGCAGGAAATAGCAACAAGAGGGTTGTTCGGGCTGTTTCTTTCACTGGGGTACACGCTTTCGGGTAACACGCAGTTCGCGTTGCAGTGCGCGACGTTTTTGGCGCTAAGGCTGGTGCTCTTCGCGTCGGCGCCCAATCGCTGGGCGGATGAACAGTACCAGCAAACAACCGAAAGCACGGTCTGTTCCCCTCTTGGGATTTGCCACAGGTTCATAGATGGCGTCTCAACAGGGCACTCGCGGATGTGGGGAGGGGACGAGGATTTTGGCGAGCTTACGAGTTCGCGAAAAGTCCCATTCGCGTACTCGGCGCGCGGGCTCTTTTTCGACTTCGCGTTGGTGGTGGTGTTTCCCGCGCTCGTGAATTACCTGCAGCGCCGCGTAAGGCTGGTGGTGTTTTCCGACGAAACACAAGCCAGGCGGCGCAGGGAAAGCAACGAAAGCGAAGAACGCGAAGCGGAACGCGAATATCCGGGCTCGGTCGTTCAACAGGTTTGGCGGGGCTTCCAAGTGCTGGTGCCGCTGATGGAATTTCCCGACGACCAACTCGAGAAACGGTTCAGGGACTGGCACGCGAGGGCGATGACGAAAGTGGACACGACGCGAGCCGCGATTTCAACCTTCACGTCGCTTTTGTGGTACAACAAAATAACGTCCATGATCGCGAAACGAGGCGTGGTGATCGTGCGCTTGGCTTTTTTCAAGCGGCTGTCCGTCGCGGCGTTCACGTCGCACTGCGTTAATTTGTACTTGGTCTCCCGACACACGGACTGGTACGTCAAGCACCGCACGAAAATCACCACGGCGGTGCGAACACAGATGGTGTCCATGTATTTGTTGCTGTGGTACTTCATGGCTGGTTTGAACTGCGCGATTTCGCGCCACACGATTCTGGCCAACCCGGACTCGGCGCCGGCTGGCGTCGCCGAGACGTTGTTGCTTTGGATGACAACGCACACCTGGTTCGTACCGCGCGTGGGAAATGCCTCGTTCTACGTCGCGGAAATCAACCCACCCGCGGACGGTAGCGCGCTGGATGAAAATTTCGTGACAAATTCGCTGCTCGTGTTCGCGTTCGATCTCCGGCTGGTGCATTTCGTGATGCAAATCGCGGGAACGCACCAGCTCATGCGCACGTCGCTTTGCTTCACGGTGCTGTACGTCGCGTTCGTGTGCGTTTTGGAGCCGATGGTCGCGTCGTCGCCGCCGCCGCACGTGTGGCCGTCGCGCGCGACGTTTTTGCCGTTTTTCAACCCGCGAATCGCGCGGCAAACGTCGGTGTGGCTGGACGGAACGTGCGTGGTGGCCGTGGGGTATTTCATGGAGCGGTACTTTCGAAACGCGTTCGCGAAAGCGATCAACTTGGAGATGCGACAAACCGTGTTCATGCGGTCGCCGTTAGCCAGGCTGTGGCTGATGACGGAAACCGCGGTGCCGCCGCGGCCGACGCCGGCGACGGAGGACGCGCACGACGCGGCGGCGGCGGCGGCGGGGGAACCCGCGGCCGTATCGGTGCGCCGGCGGCAAAGAATCACTCAACGTACGTGAGTAACGGGTTTTTCGGTTGGTTTGGTGGCGCGACACAACCCCGGGGACAACAGGTGCGGTGTGAATAGACTGAGGGCGGGGAAATATAATTATTATACAGTCGAACCTAAGGTCACGCCGTTCCGCGCGCGACGACGACGTCGCGATGGTCGCGTCCACGAAAGCTCCCGCGATTTCCGCAAACACGACTTCGTCGCGGTCTTACAGGTCACCACCCTTGGGGTAACAACGCTCGGTGCAAAGTCCGCTCGGTGATTTACCGGTACCCTACCGCCCTTTGCTGTAGGACACGACGTTTGCGTTCGCCGAGTTATTTTTCTCGAGCAACGTATCCACGCGTTCGCAGATGTTCCTCAACACCGCGCCTTGGGTTTCCACTTGTTTCGCGAGTTGGGTGACCAGTCGCAGCACGGGATCAGTGATCACGGGCTCGGTTTCCGAAATCGTGGGCGTCACGTCCGAGGCGTCCACTGACTCGGGAAGCGCGAAGACGGCTTCCACGTCGTGCTGTGATTGTGAACGAAAAGTGGTTAACGTCTTGTATGGGAAAACGTGGGCGGGATTTGGGAAACGCGCAACGCGTACCTTCAGCGCGCTCAGGGTTTTTAAAAATTTGTACTCGCCGTCGCCGTCCCCGGGGGTGCCCAGCAAATCGTCCATCGTAGGTCCTTCCGAGCTCTCCCCAGCGGCTTCTACCCCGTCCGCGACCGCGGCGAACATCCGCCCGCCCGACATGATTTTGCCCCACCGTTTTTTCGCAGTCGTTTGCTTCGTCGCGACGAACCGCGCCAAGTGAATCCTTTGAAAAACCTCCTGCGCGGATTTTTTCTGTTCACGCGCGACATGGTTTGCTTTACTCGTCTCCGCGCTTTCAATCTGCGTCATGCTGGCCAGCTCCGTACCGGTGTCCGTGTCCCCGTTTGTTCTGTTCGCAAACGATTTGCTCGCCGCCAAGTCAGCCTGGATCTCCGCCAACCGCACGCGCGCAAACTCCATGAGCAAGTCGCCCATCTCCGGGTGCATCCCCACGAGCATTTCCATGTCGTCTCTTGACAGGGTGCACAGCTGGCACTGGCGCATGGCGGTGGTGGTGTACGGTCGGACGTCTGACAGGCCGGCGAGGCAAATGACCCCGAAAAAATCACCCCCCTTCATCGGCGACGAAAGCAGTTCCGTGCCGTCCACGGTGAGTCGCACCTGGTACGGCACAAAAGAAAGGGTCAGTCGGTCGTGATGTGTATGAGGGATTGGAAAGGGTAGGCCCTGTACTCCATACAGTGAGTAAACAGTCAGGGCAATCGGGCCCATCAGTCGGCGGAACGTGGTGATTGGGAAAGCCCCGCACCATCCCGCTCTTGATGACGAACATCTTATCCGCGCGCTCGCCCTCCACGGTGAAAGCCTCGCCGGTTGTGGCGTGGTACGCTTTGAGTTCAAGGCACACGTCCGCTAGGGTTCGGTCGGTTAGGGCGTGGAACAAAGGGACTCTGCGCATCACCCCGCCGTACATGTGAAGCACGACTTCGCTCCGGAGCATCTCGGGCAAGCGCTCAAAGATTTTCTGTTCGTCAAACACGGTTCGGTTGCTGTACAGACGTTCGTGAAACGCCACGACGCGCGCGCCTAAATCTTTCGGGACGCTTTTGGAAAACAAAAACTCCTTCAGCTCACCCATCATCTGCAAATACGCGGTTTCTGCGACGCCGTCCCTGGTGATCAAGTCGCCTATTCCGCCCACGATGAGGGCGAAGGTGAAACCGCCTATGCCCATGGCGAAAATCGAAAAACCCTGTTCGATCCCGGTGCTGCCCGTGATATCCCCGAAACCCACCGTGGTCATGGTGGTGAAACTCCAATAGAAAGATATCAGGTACATCCGCGGAATGGAGGAGACATCGGTGGTGTCCGCGACGCTGGCGACCCACCCGCGGTCCCCGGCGGCGACGCCGCACAGGTACCTGCGATTGGAACGAAAAGGGTCAGTCCCTTCCGTCTTGAGTATATGGGTGTACTGTATGGGCAAACAGTCCACTTGTGATGTATGTAGTCGTAACAGTTGCCTGTAAATGTTACTAGTAGTGCACTTGACCAGGGGCAGTAAATAGTCAAGTAGGGGCAGTAAACCGTGTTGGGATTTGGGAAAGCCCCAGCACGCACCACAGACACGCGATGACGTGCGCGCAGTACGTGATTGAGAAGAACATCTTTATGAGGACGTAAGACTCGAACAGTTTGGGAAACGTGTGTTCCAAACGCCCCATCAGGTCTGAAATTCGGCGCAGGCGGATCAGTTTCGTGAGGCGAATCAGCCTCAACACGAACTTCAGCACGTTCTTGTCGTTCGGGGACAAGCGTTCGCCAGGCGTGGCTTCTTCGTAAATCTCCAGAATGTACGCCATCGGGAACACCGCGATGAGGTCAAGGAAAAACCAGCTCCGAAGATACACGTTTTTGATCTCAACCGGGTCCTGTATCAGGAACTGGTTTTGCCATTCGTCGATCACGACGAAACACGTGCGAAAACCTTACGATACATCAAAGAAAGTGTCAGTCTTTCGGGCCATGCGTATGAGTAAACAGTCATAGTAATCGGGCCGAACAGTGTGTCTGGATTTGGGAAAGGCCAATACGTACACACGAACAAATCGGCAATGAACAACAAATCCACCACCAACTCGAACCAGTACAACCCGCCGAACACATCGGAGGTTCGGTCGGTTTCCAGGGTGAAACCTACTCTTATGGGCTCCATCATCGCCACGTAAATCACGAGCACCGCGAGCAACGTGTCCCACGCGTTTAGGGAGTCGCTCTGATACGATAAAAAAGAAAGTGTCAGTCTCTCGTAATGTGTATTAGGGATTGGGAAGGGGTCCGACGTAGTGTGACTTCGTAACTGTTACCAGTACTGGTAAGAGTTACCCGTAGTAAACAGTCAAACAAGGGCTGTACTCATGCAGGCGGTGTGTGGTGACTGGGAAAGCCCCGCACCTTTGGGAAAAACAACCACCCCGCGCGTGGCCCCCACGCGTTTGGAATGGAAGTCGCCTCCAGGTTCAGCACTTTCTGATAAAGAACGCCTTTCACGAGCTTGCTTTCGAAGTACGTCTCTTTCTCCACCCCGCATGAGGGTTTGAACTCGCCGAACACGGAAGGAGTCCTCACTCCGGTGAGTTTCCCGGTGACGTGAGAGGAAAACCCAGCCGTAACGGCGTCCCGCAGATACTTGGTGGTGGTGTCCACCGAATTGCCAAGTTCCACCAATCCGCCGAATTTCGACCCCAGGTTGGAGCCGAGGCTGAGCAGTTTGTTCACGGACCCGCCCTTCGAGGACTTCCCACTGGACTGCTTGAACGGCTTGCCCGAAGTCTGGCTCGACGACGAAGCCTCGGGTGACACGTCGGAACCTTTCGGGGAGACGCCGGCACCTGCAGGTGAAAGGGACGACGGGGGTGTGGGCGGCATCGGATTCGACACGTGATCGAATTTGCACTCGCCACGAGCTTCGGGTTTCGATCAGTCACCGAGCGCACCACGCACGCACGCCGTTTGCCTCGCAGCTCGTCTCCGGAAAAACCGAAGACACAAAGGCGCGCGCGACACTGGCGGACACGCCGAGGGGACCAACACGACGGGGGCGTTCGACTGTCGGAAATAAATCTTGTTAGGCGCTGGGCTTGAACGACAATTTGATTTGCAAGTCGCGCGGCGAAAGAAACCAAACGCGTCGTTTCAAAGGACGGCCGATTGAGCGAAGACCCGGTCGATGAAACTCGTCCCCGTCGGTCAGTTTGACCTGAAGCGTAAGGTTGCTTGCTAAGTCATGACGAATGACTCCTTCGGGCATTGACGGTAGCGTGTGCCTCGTAAATAACACCTCAGGAGTCACTTAAAGTAGCTCCACATCAACAACACCTAGCCTATCTACCCCTCCCCAGCTTCGCAACACTCCACCCGCCCGTCCCGTCCGCGTGCAGCGTGAGTTTCACGTCGTGGAACTTCTCGAGTTCCGGGCGGTGCGCGATGGAGAAGGTTTTTATGTTCATGGCGCGAAGGGTTTCGTAAAACAGCGCTTTTTACGTTTCGAAAAGGAAAGTGTCAGTGTTGAGTGGCACCAAGTAGAATGTATATCGCGATGTATTGGACGATGGCCTGGTCAACAGGGAGGGGTAATCGGTCTGAACCGTGACCAGCGTTAGAGGTAAAACAGTCGTGATTGTGCTGTATGTAGTGAACCGTAGCTACGGGCGGACAACCGTGAAAAAACGTGGAGGCCGGGATTTGGGAAACGCAGCACTCGTACGTACCTTCTTCATCCGGGTTCACCGCGCTTGTGGCTTCGTCGAGCACCGCGAACGGCGGTTTCCTGAGATTGTAAAAATAAATGTCAGTCTTGTATGGGCAATCAGTCTGCGGAATGTGGTGATTGGGAAATACGGACCGGAAAAACACCCGCGCCAAACCCACGCGTTGCTTTTCGCCCCCGCTCAACACATCCGCCCAGTCGTGTTTCGTCACATCAAGGCCGAGGGGTTGCGATTGCACGAGTTTCGCGAGGTTCACGGTGCGCAGCGCCTGAATGTAAAAAAATAAATGTCAGTCTTGTATGGGCAATCAGTAGGCGGAATGTGTAAATGGGAAATACTTACTTGCGTGACGTTTTTATCGATTGTTCGTCTGATTTCTTCTCGAGACTTTCCCGCGTTCGATTCGTGTATCAATTCTTCGTTTAGCATGTCTTCGTACGAATCAGGGTACAGAACCTGGTCCCGCAGCGTTCCGTGGGACAGGTACGGTTTCTGCGGGACGTAGAAAACTTTCGTGAAGGGTGGAGATTTGGAGTGGTTACCGTGGCCGTGGTCCTCGAAACGCCCGTCCGGTCGGGTCACGCCGCCGCTCGTCGGGCGCCACAGCCCCGCCAGCACGCGGAACAGGCTCGTTTTCCCCGACCCGTTCGCCCCCGAAACGAACAAGTTCTCGCCGTCCCCCAACGTCAGGCTCATGTTCTTGACCAACAAACGGCCGTCGGGGGAGTGGATGGTGAGGTTGTGGAAGGAAAACGAATCGCGCTCACTACTTGTACCTGGGGTTTGGGAAATGGAAACACGTTCACTTTCACGCGGTGACGCGTCGTTACCCGCCGGAACGGGAACGGACGATAAAGAGTTAGCGCTTTTTCCATCCGCCTCCACCGCCTCCAGGAGCTCCACCACCCTCGCCGTGAACCCAGAGAGCCGCTGCAGTTTCTTGTACACCATCATCAGATCCCCGATTGATGAGGACGCGCTGAGAGATTAACAAGAAAGTGTCAGTCTCGTATGGGCAATCAGTCGGGGAATGTGGTGATTGGGAAATACTAACCTTTGAATCAGCGTGTCGCTTTCGCGGTACAGCGCGGCGAGTTCCGCAATCGGCCGGTTGGTTTTGTCCGCCAGGAACGGAAACGCCAAAACCGGCCACCCGATCATGGACGCGAGGTACTTCACCAACCACTGGTCAACGACGCCTTGTTTCCACTGCAGGTAGTGGTAAAACCGTGTCCAGCTTGTTACCTTCTGCAAGCGCGAGTTTAGAATTTGTTCCTCCCGTCGCGCGCCGTCCAGAAAAGCAACCTCCTCGGCGTGCGTGATTAACCGCGAGTGCGCGCGTCTGAAGTCGCCTTCCAGCCGCTGCGTTTTCGCGATGTACTCCGCGAAGGGCGGTGAGATTCGTTTAATCACCAACCCGCTTGTTAGGAAGTAGGCGTACAGAATCAATAGGCCCCGGTACCCCATGTTTTCGCCCATCCTGTGCGTGCTCAGCACCACGTCGAGCAACGGCTTGAACGTCCGCGCGAACAAATCGGAAAGCGTGTAACAGAACTGGTGCAGGTCATCCGCGATTCTCTGGTCCGCGTTGTCCAGGTTACCGACGCGCAGAACCGCGGCTTTGATTGTGAAGGAAAGAAACGTGTCAATCTTGTCAGTCGCGTATATCGCGATGTATGGACAACAGTCACCAGCGTTAGAGGTAAAACAGGGAGGCTCCCTGGTTTGGGAAAGCCGGCACACGCGTACCTTTGTAATACGCCCCGCCGGTTAAGTACTCCCGGTGCACCTTTTCGGTGAGCCGTTCCCGGAACGAGCTCGTCACGCTGTTCGTCATGTACTTCAACGACGAGTTAACGAAGGACGCGGCGAGGCCTGAGACGAAAAAGTCCCCGAGCACGTATCCGAACTTGGACCACGACCGTTCCATCACCGCTCTCAGGCCGTCGCCGCCTTTCTTAGCGATCCTCAGGGATAGTAAACTCCGCGCGACTAACATCGTCGTCTGAATCGCCAACAGCGCGGCTTCCTTGCTGGTCAGGCTGGGGATTACTATTTTCAAAATGAACACGATCCTTTGCAGAAACACGGTGTCCACCGCAGCCGCCTTGCGCCGGGGGGTGGCGCCGGGTTTCACGGCGGGCGAAACGAACGCGACCGCCGCGACTGATGTTTCCGACGATTTGGTTTTGGTGCTACCCAAATCCAACGATCGGGTCGTATCATCTGGCGAGTCACGTTCAAGCGCGCCCTCCGTATGCGCCGGTTTCCCGGACCCTGAAGCCCCTTTTTTTCGCGCCTGGGCCCTACCCAAACACTCCGCGCTCGCGACCCGGAACTGTGCCGCGATATCTGGGCGTGACGTTTGGTGATGGGTGAACAGCGCCAGGGAAGTTGCGCCGACTGCGAGGGTCCAACACAAGCGCCGGTCCTTGGCGTAGTCCGCGGCGACTTTGGAAACCACGTCGGTGAAATCGCGCACCAGACCGCGAGGCGCCATGGCGGGCGTGTCGCGATCCGCGAAGCCCAACCGGCGGGTGCTGCTTCCAGGTGCGCACCGCGGAAGTGAGGTGACGCTTGAAACCGACTCATCACTGCAGGAAAAAGTGCATGCCGAAGATTTCATTTCACGCTTTTACTTCGAGCGCTCTCGTTGGTCCTGATGACAGCCGACGCTACGACACGGCTGTGGTGAATGCGTGCGACGATGCGATAGCCGCACGTGGCGCTGCCTCGAAATGCACTTCTCTTGTCTAAAAATAAAATAGCGTCTGGAATATACAAAATTCTAAGCTGTCGCCCGGTTAACATCCGCGTCGCGTCTACAAACGGCGTCCGGTTACAAACTCTCAGCGGTCGCCGAGTTAACGTCCATGCTGCGACTTACTTTGCCGTCGTTAGCGGTGTACTTCTCCCCCGACGCAAGTTCCTGGTACGGCCAGTTGCGCTTGGTTTTGGCCCAGATGTGGAAAACCACGCCGCCGATGGCGAGGTAGATGATGGACATCTCCAGCAAACCCACGCGGTCGCCGCCGATCCAGCTGCTGGTCGTGATCAAAACAAACCCAAACCCGCAGAAGGAGATGATGGACGGGAGCGGGTACAGCGGCGACTTGAACGGCCGTGGCGTGTCCGGGTGCGTGTACCGGTAGTACACAAGACCAACCGCTTGTCCGCAGAACTGCACGATGATCCGCGTCGTCATCAGCGCCTCGATGATTGTTTCGAGTTCCAGAAAGCAACACGCGCTGGTCACCACCGCGAAGCACAGCAGGGAGTGGTCGGGAAGACCGGATTTCGTGGGGTGCAGGTGGTGGAACCACTTCAGGAAAAAACCGTCCCTCGCGGCGATGTACGGCACGACGACGTAGCCGATGATCATGGAGTAGCACGACGCCAGAATCGTGACGGTCACGACGACGGTGAAAAAGCACGCCACGGCTTTTCCGAACAGCTTCTCGCTGAATTCCGAGATGGGGTAGTTGGCGTTCATGTTCTCCATGTCCCTCGCATCAAGGACGCCGTAGATGGCGCAGTAAATACCGACGCACATCACCACGACGCTGCCGCACGTGATGATCGTGGCTCTTGGTATGGTGTACGTGGGATTCTTGATCTGGTCCCCGATGTGGCACGCGTCGTAGTACCCGGTGAAGTCGAAGATGCCGACGCGCCTGTGATTGTAAACGAAAAGTGTCAGTCTTGAGTGTGGGTGTGCTGTATTGGGCGATATATGGACAAACAGTCACCATATTCGGTAAAACAGTGCGTATGTGATGCATGTAGTGCACTTCCTTTTATGACTGGTGTACTGAAACAGTCACGAACGGGGCAGTAAACAGTGTGCCTGGATTTTGGAAATACACACGTACATCAGCATCCCAAACGTCTTCCAGTCCAAGCTCTTCTGCCACCCGCTCGGGGACTTGAAGTTGGAGGCGTCCAGGTTGGAAAAGCCGGCGACGTAGACGTAGAGCACCGCGAGCATGGTGAGGACCCACAGAAAGTACGTCATCCTCGCGCTTTCGCGCACGCCGGTGTACATGCCGAGAAAGCAGAAGATGGACAAGCCGCACGCCGCGAACTGCGCGCCGAGGTCGCTCATGGGCGCGAAGTACCGCAGGTAGCTCGCGGCGGCGACGAACCCGCCCGCCACTTCGAGCGGGCCGGAGATGAGCAGCTGCCACAGGTACATGAACGCCGCGAGCGAGCCCCAGGTGTCTCTACCGTACATCTCGGACAGGTAGGCGTAGGACCCGCCGGTGTACGGCCAGATGCTGGACAGCTCACCCCACACGAAGCTGTCGAAGAAAACCAAAACGCCCGAGGCGAAGTACCCGTACAAAGCCTGGGGGCCGGCGGGGGTGACGGTTTGAAGCAGGATGGCGCAGGTGATGAACGGTCCTGTGCCGAACATGTTGAGCGTGTTCAACGCGCATGCTTGCCAAAACGTCCACTTTGGGAGAAGAATGCGGTGGTCAGCGTGGTGTGACGGACGGGGGGGGGGGACTCCGAGACGCAAGCACGACTTGGCCGATTGTTTTGGGAAACAAAAGAGAACGCGAAACCCAAAGCCCACCATTCCCTGTCTATTGTCGTTCGAGTTCGAAGCCACGAAGGAGTTCACGAAGCCACGAAGGAGTTCACGAAGCCACGAATCCAAAACGCGGGGGGAGCGTCGGGGGTGGGCCTGTGGGCGGCGGCGGGACTGCGCGGGCAGGTAACATCGGTATGCGCACGCAGTCACGAGGGTCACGAGGTACCACGCTCGGGGACGACCGCGCGCCACGGCCCGCCGCGCGTAGTGCTTGGGAAGCGGCCTCGGGGTACCCTAAAGCGGAATTCATTCGGCAACCCCTCAACAAAAACAACTCCCATCCACGTCCTCGCCAAAAGTCGCGGTCGTGAAGTACCTCCACGTGAACGGGTTGGTTGGTGGTGGCGCTCGCGGGCTTGCCCTAGGGCTGACCAGCCTTGATGTGCCTCAGTACACGTACCTTGTCACTCTCTGGAATCTTGCTCGCCTCTTGCCGGGCGAGATCTTCTTTGCCACTCCCTGCGTTTTTTCGCGATTCCCCCACATCCACGTTGACGGTGGGGAGAGCCTCCTCGCTGATCATGTCGCCGTGAATTTCGGTGAACACGTTCACCGGGGGAGGTGTTTCAAGGCGAGGACAACCCACGGTCTCACGAGGAGGCGTGCGGCGTCACGACCGTGGGTCGGAGTGCCAAACAGCCGTGAAAATACGCGGTTAACATCGAACGTTCAACATTCTTGGACTGTACAACACCTCGAGTACAAAAAAACGGTACCGTTACGCGGATTGATGAACTTCGTGACCGAGCCCTGGACCACGGTCAGGCGCCGACAGGGTCGCCTGCAGCGCATCCGCGTCGCGCGGGATACGAAGGAGAATAAGTACGCCGCTGCGAGGGAGGAAGACCGCGGTAGGGTGTTCACCCGAGGCATCGAAATGGGAGCACGGATGGACGACGAATTTCACGAGGTGTTGTACCGCATCGCGTGCCAAATCTGTGAAGAGTTGGCCTGCGCGCCGGACGAGGCCGACCCTGGGGCGGAAACTGTACAAAACAAGTTCTGGCGAGACAGAGACGGCGCATGACAGGCGGCGACCCGGCGCGACCAGGATCGAAGGAGCGGTGAGAAGCATCTCCGGCAGAGTGAGAGGAAATGCAAGAAACGTACACTGTCTGACGGTGTAGAACAATAAAGACGAGCTTCTATTTCTAAAAAAAGGCCAAGCTACTCAGTTTTACGCGACGTCGAGTCCAACCCCGCGTACGCGTCATCGTCACTTGTTCAGACTTTGTATGAACCCGTCCAGCCCAAACTCTTCCTTGTACTGAGACTCGTCCCACAAATCGTCAAGACCGGTAAGGGCTTGCTTGAGTCCGCCGGCGACGGCGTCGGCGGCGGCGGCGCCCGCACCGCCCGCGGCCGGCGCGCTTTGGGTACCACCGCCCGCGCCGGAACCCTTCTCCGCGGTGAACAGCTCCAGCATCTGGCCCGTGTCCATGGCGCTTAGGGACATGTTGTCCGAGTTCACCACCGCGTTCGCGACGTCCAGTTTGAAACGTTGCAGGGACATGACTTTCTCTTCCAGGGTTCCTTTCGTGAGCAAGCGGTACACGTTTACGGTCCGCTTCTGCCCCAAGCGGTGCGCCCGGTCCATGGCCTGATTGTGAAAAGAAAAGTGTCAGTCTCGTACGGGCAACGAGGGAGGCGGTGTGTGGTGGGTGGGAAAGGCCCGTACCTGCAGGTCCTTCTGCGGGTTCCAGTCGTGCTCCAGGAAAACCACGGTGTCCGCGCTGGTCAGGTTTAAACCTAATCCCCCCACGTGCGTGGTGAGCAGCAAAACGTCGATTGACGGGTCCGCGTTGAATTTCCGCACCACGTCGAACCGCGCGGTAGGCGCCACGCCGCCGTCAAGCCTCAACCACGAAACCCCCCCCAGTTCCCCGCGCGATCCGAACAACTCGTCCTCCACGAGATCCAAAACCGCCTTCAGTTGCGAGAAAATCAAAACCCGGTGCCCGGCGCCGCCCCGGGGGTTCGATCCGGAAACGTCATCCTCCGGGTCCTCACTCGGGACCTTGTCCACCCCGACGCCGCAGTCAAGCAGAATCTGTTTCAGCGCGCGGAATTTCGGGCTCCAGGACTCTGAAGTGCGCGCGCCCAAACCGTTCGCCACGGTGCCTTTTTTGCCCGAAGAAGCCGGCGCCGTCACGAGGCGCGGGTGCGAACACAGCTTGTGTAAATAAAAGAAAGTGTCAGTCTTGTGTATCGCGATGTATGGACAACAGTCACCAGCTTCGGTAAAACAGTGAGGCGGGATTTGGGAAATGCAACACGTACCTTGCGCAGATACTGCAGCGCCTGGAAAACGTGCGCCGTTCCGCCGCCGCCTCCAGAAGCACCCGCATCTCCTCCTTTCACCACCGTTTCAATATCTGTCTTCACAGCGCTACCCTCGAACGCGTCGTACAGTTTCTTCTGGTACGGAGACAGATCCACGTACACGTCTTGAATTATTTTCGGCGGCAGATCCTTCAAAACCTCATCCTTTGTCCGGCGCATCACAAACGGCATGACCTGTTTGTGCAGCTTCCCGGTGGCGAGCGCGCCTTGCTCGGTGAGGCCGCCTCCTTTCTTCGCCGCGGCGCTTCGTGACGCGGCGACGCCGTACACGGTTTTGAACTCCCGCTCCGTGCCGAGAAACCCGGGCATCAGGAAATCGAACAAACTCCAAAGCTCGACGACGTCGTTTTGAATCGGCGTGCCGCTCAGCAACAGCCGGTGCTCGGCGCGAATTTTCTTCACCGCTTGCGTGACCCGGCTCTTGGGATTGCGAATCGCGTGGCCTTCGTCCAAAATGCAGTAGCACCAGGAAGGCGTGTGTAACGCGAGTATGTCGATATCCGCCCGTAACGAGTCGTAACTCATAATAACCACGTCGTGTTTCCCGCTAGAGATACGCGGTCGCAACGCGGCGCGCTCGCCGGGGTTGCCCTGGTACTCCAGCGGGTTCAAAACGTCTTGCGATGCATAACCGAAAACGTCAGTGTTTCGTGGTGTTACGTGAGTAACTACGGGCCCCCCAATCGGCACACAGGACGGCGGGATTTGGGAAAGGATGAAGACGTACCTGCCCCGACGTACTGGCTGATTTCGTGCGCCCAGTGCCCGACTAGCGTGGGTGGGCACACCACCAGGGCGGGGAGAAACGGAAGCTTTTCTTGTCGGCGCTCGCAAACCGTGGCGGCGAGGATACACGTGCTTTGCAACGTCTTCCCCAGACCCATGTCGTCGCAAAGCGCGCCGTGCAGCTTGAACCTTCTTAGGAACGCTAGCCAGTTCACGCCTTCTTGCTGATACGGCCGCAAGGTCCGTGCACACTTGAACGGTAACACGAAGTCGTCCACTTTGCTGTTATCAAGAAGCGCTTCAAGAAACACGCCGTCGTTTTCGGAGCGTTTCTTTTGAACGACGGTCAGCGAATCGGGCGCCGGGACGCCGCGCGCCAGCGGTAACAGCGGCACCAGCTGCGCGAAGGATTTCGTAGCCATGTTCCGCGTTTTGTCAACCGCGTCGCTCATGCGTCCCATCAGGGGCACCAGCAGAAGCACGCAGAACGGCGCCAGTTTGTTGCCCAGCGACTCCACCAAGGAATACGCCACCGCGGCGGCGCCTCGCCGCGCGCCAGCCGCGTCGTCCGCTTCGCCCGCGTTTTCCAGAGCGGGCACCACGAGGGTGAGGATCCGCGGGACCACCGTGTCGGGGGCCGCGCTCGCCAGGGACGCGAGCGCCGCGCTGTGATTGCGAACGAGAAAGGTCAGTCCCGTGTTGGGCGATGTATGGACAAACAGTCACCAGCTGGAAGATAAAACCGTGTGTGTCGGATTTGGGAAACGCGCAAGGCCGTACCTGGCGCACCGCTGCGTCGCCACGGCGGCGTCTTTTCTGGTACACGCGTTGAACGCCGGCGTTATCAGCGCCAACACTTTTTCCTTGGTGGCGTAGGAAAACGCGTCTCCGTCGAGGGAGGAAACAACCTTGGCTCCGAGAACTTTCAAAACGCAACACGCGTCCACCACGGATTGCGGCGAAACGTTTTGGTCGCCGCCCAGGGGTGACCCGTCCACGTTGGTACCCACGAGCGGCACGAACATGGTTTCCCACAGTTTCGGTACGTCAGCGAACAGGGTGTCGCCGAAAACGTCGCACAGTGCAACGAGCGTCTTCTCCGCGCCGATTCGCGCGACCGAGGCTTCGGTCGGGCCGTCGTGCGTAGACGCGGCGGTTTGCGAAACCTCAATCGCGACGTCGTCCCACTCAACCCGGGGGGTCACCGCGGAATCGCCGCACGCCAGGGACACCACGTTGCCTGCGATTTTGTTCACAGGCGAGGGCACGCGTCCCACGCAAATCTTGATCAGCTTCGCAAGGGACAAAGCGCTGGTTGCTTGTATGTTCCCGTCGCCCTCGCGGCGCACGCTGCCCATCAGGGGCTGGATAAACGGGTTCAGTTTACTTGGAAGCGCGCCAAATGCCACGGCGGCGCCCGCCGCCGCGGCGAGGGAAATCGAGTGCAGCCTTTGCTCTTCCACGCGCAGGCGCGCCGCGGACGCCAGAAGCGCACCGCGCGCGGACTCCACGCCGGAAGGACCCTGGGGGGGGGGGGGAAGTAGATTTCGGTGAGATTTCGGTGAGACGAAAAAAAACGAAAAATCAAATGGGAAGGAAAAAAAAAACCGGAAAAAATATGTCGGGGCAAGTCTACTTGACTCCAGCCAATGCTAGGCGTGGAGAAACCTGCTGTGCCCGATCGCGTTCCCGCTTAAAGGAACGCGACCACACTGTTACTGTGGGAGTCGGCGCGCCAAGTTAACGGCGTACGGTTAACCAACACACGCGCGGCTCGAGGGAGACGAGCGCGCGTTGCGTTGGAACCTCCAAAAATACGAACCTGGAAAGAAAAAAAGAAAAACACGCACCGTCGGAATAGCCGCGGCGAGCGTCACCGCGTGTTCCGCCCCGAAGCCATCCGCCGCTGGTGATGGGATCTCGGATGTCGTGGGCTTGACGTTGTTGTCCGCCGCGGCGCGTAGCAAACCCGCGGATTCACGCTTCACCCTGGCCACTAAAGCAGTGGCTTCGGCGTACGGATTCGGCGACGGCGCGCTTGGATACGCGGGGTTCGTCGCGGCGAGGATTTCGCCGAGGCGCGCGCCCGGGACTGCGATGCGTGGAACGATTTGTCAGTCTTGTATATCGCGATGTATGGACAAAAAGTCAGGGCAGAGGTAAGACGTCCCTTCTGGTACGAGTATGGGCAAACAAGTCGTGTATAATTTGGGAAACGCGGGGACGTACCTTCGAGGGGAGGCTTGGGCGCGCCAACCGGAATGGCGTCCAGCCACCTGGTCAGCAGGTACGCGCCGGTGGCTCTTCGCGTCGCTGACGGCTGGTGCATCAAAAACGTCACTTGCGTTTCCAGTTTCTTCGCCGCCGTGTGTTTCAAGAGTGCGTTTGTCACATCCGAGTCGACGTCGACGGCGCAAAGCACCTTGGCTAACTCCGAAAGCGCGCTAACCGCGCGCAGCCTACCCACAGTGCGCACCACCCACTCCTCCGTTGACGAAGGCGCGCGGTCGTCCGCGCCTGTGATCGGGTTCCGCCCGGACGGGGAAAGACTCACCACGCAAAGCAGCTTCGGGTCGGGGCGCGAATCGGTTTGCGTCGCGGCGAGCAAACACCAGTCCTGCGCGTGGCCGTCCACCGCACGCGCGATGGCGGCGGCGCTCGCGACGTGGCACAAGTCGCTCCACGCGCTCGACGCGGCGTGTGCGGTTGTTTCATCCTCCTCCAACAGAACCGCCTGGAACGAAACCCGCAAAGCGGTGGTGGCGACGTCGTGTATCCAGGAAACGTCCCGTTTTGACGGCCCGCCAGTGTCGGCGGTGCCGCGGCCCATGAGCTGGCGCAACGTGCGCCACACCGCCAGGCGCACGGCGGCGATCGGATGCGCCGCGAACGGGAACAGGTACGGCACGACGTCTTTCAGGGACGACCCTTTCTTCAGCAAAGGCGGGGTGTTTTGCGTCACAGGAAGCGCGTACAGCGCGGCGAGCAGGGACATGACCGGGACGTTTGAGGGTGACGTGAGGAGGTCGGGGTCGTCCAGGCGGCCGAGTAACGACCACAGCCCCGATAGTAACGGCGGGAACTCCGCGTGCATAGGCAGGTGTGTAGATGCGGGAAGCAGCGCCTCCGCCGCGGCGCCTCGCACGTCGTCGTCCTTGTCGCTCAGCGCTCTTGTCGCGGCGGGGAGCGCGTCCGGTAACAACAAAGGCGCCAGGTCCGGGCGCGAGGCGAGGACGTACCGCAGCGCCAGCAACGCGCTGTGCCGCACTTCCCACTCGTCTCGTTTTAGGAGCACCAGAATCGTGGTAACCACCGCGGCAACCGCGGTTGGGGGCAGGGGTAACAAACCAGCGCCCAGGGCTTGCGCGCAGGTTTCCCGGACCGGCGCCACCACGCCGTCCCCGACGTAATCGCCGAACCGGTCCAAGGACAGGACGCACAGCAAACGCACCGCCGCGTCTTCCAGCCACGCCGCGTTTCGTTTCGCCGCACGCGCGCTCGTGTCGGGCACCACGGTTACCGAACGGGCCGGAGGCGCCGGGACCGCCGCGCTCGCGGCGTGCGTTCGCAAAACCTCCCGCAACGCCGCGGCGGCGCCGTGTCGTTCCTCCCACCGAGGCGCGAAGAGCGAGTACGCCAAGTTCTCGCACGTCCGCGCCAACGGCCACCCACCCGCTTCGACTTCGTTCGCCTCGTCTTCCTCCTCGGCTTGTTCCAGCGCTAGCCGTTTGGCTATTTCAGGGTCTTCACCAACGCCTCCGGTTTTGTGCCTTTTCGCGGTAACCGCGACATCGACCCCAGAGGCTTCGTCTTTCACGCCTCGTTTCATTTTTCGTTTCAGCCGGTTGCGTTCGCGTGCGCTGAGTTGCCCTAAATCCGTGGCGTCAATTTTTTCAGCGTCGACGTCGACTTGTGTCTGTTTCACGTCATCCATATCCTCCTCGTTCACCAGGTCATCCACGTCCACGAACTTATCCACGTCAAGGTTCGCCGCTTTCGGCGCGTCATCGCCGGCGGCTTTCCTTCCCTGTTTCCCGCCCTCACCGCCCTCGTCCTCACCCGCGGCGCCCTCCAACGACGAATCAAGCGCCATCCCAAGCCGCTGTTTCAGGCTTTGCTTCGCCAGGCGTAACCGTTCCGCTTTTGTCAGTTTCTTGTCCTCAAGTGATTCCTCGCCTGCAACAGAAAACATGGACATGTCCTGATACGATAAAAGCCGAAAGTGTCAGTCTCGTAATGTGTATGAGTAAACAGTCAGAGGTAATATACTTACGCTTTTCTTCGCCGCGAGCAACGGCGCCGCTTTGTTCAGCACTGATTCTAAATCAAACTCGGCGAAGTTCAAGTCGCCGGCGCCGAGTTCGTCGTCTTCGTTGTTCGCGGGCAGGTTCGGTACACGAGCCATGAGCTCACCAATGTCGATGCCTTCCAGGCGCGCGATGTCCGCCACGGTGCAGTGCTTGACGCCTTGGCAAATGTGCGCGATTGTTTTCGCCGCCGCGACGCGCGTTTCCCACTGCTTGTGTTTAAGGAAGCCTCGAATCTGAGGATGGGGATGGGGATGACGCGTGGGATGGGTTTAGGGTTAGACGTTAGGGCTTAGGGTTGTCGTATTCGTCGGAGATTTCGATAAAGTTCGAGAATGACGGTAACGCAGTGTGAACACGCCGTCGAGCGGTGCGTGGTAGTCCAGATCGCGGTGGGAAATGTGGGGCGGCACCGAAAAAAAGAAGGGCAAATCGGATCTGGCTGGGGTCGTACCCGACGGAGCAGGTTCGGGAGCTGGTTAGGGTGCGCGGATGCGAGCTCGCCGATCTGCCTCGCGGCTTCGTGACGGGCAGCGGGGCTGGAACCGGTCTCTAAAAGACGCAAAAGCCGGTCCAGACGGCTGCCCCCGCCGTCGTCCGCCATCGTGCTCGGCGCGCAAAGCAGTGACTCGGAAAAATTGTTTTTGTGCCATTATTATTTTCGAGCCGTTTCTTGGAGAGTATTTCACACGTCCATCACATCCCCCTGCGCTTGCGATGTCCACGGAGGATGAGTCGCGCGTCGCGAGTGGCCGCCATGCGTCTGGCGCGCGCGAGCGTGTGTCGCGCGCAAAGACCGTGGATTCGCTCATGACCCGCGAGAAGTTCAGGCTCGCGGAGGAGGTCATCGAGCTGACGCGGGTGAACCACGATTTCGCCAAGCGGGTGAAACTCGCAAACGCGGAGGTTGTTCGAACGACCTCCGAGCTTCGCAAACGCGAACGCGAGGTTCACGCGCTTGCGCGTGGGGAACACGACGCCGGGGAAACGCGACGTGCGACGCGTATTTTGGAACTCGAAGCCGAGAACGAGGTGTACTTTTCCGAGGTTTCACGATTGGCGGGTCTGTTAAGGTTGGACGTGGAAACGGGGGCGGCTGAAAACACAAACAAAACTTCTGATGCCGCCACTTCCGCGGAAGTAACGCGCTTGCGCCTGGAGCTCGCGTTCGGGGCGAAACACTTGGAACAACGCGGTGAACAAATGGACCCTTTTGCCGAAAACGGGTTGCTCCAGGCGGAGACGCGCGCTGTCGCGGCGGAAGCGAAGGTTGCGAAACTTGAAAGTCTCGCGAAGGACTTACAAACGCGTCGCGACGCGACGCAACGCGAAAAGGACACGTGTCAAAGTTTGGTTGAAAAACTCACGAAAGAGCTGGATACAACCAGGGAGGACGCCGAGCACTTCAAGCGCCTGGCGGCGATGGAGGCGGCGGCGTGCGCTCAGGCGGTGGAGGAGAAATTCATGTCCCTGCACGAACTCGAACAAGTTCGCCCCGAGCTTGATTCGCTGCGAATTCAGATTTCGGAAATTGACGACGAAAACTCTGCGCTGCGCGTGGCGGCTGAAAAAGCGCGGGCTTCGGAAACGGCGACGCTCGCGAAAGTCGAAGCCGAAAAGAACGCTTTCGCTGCTGCAAATTCGGACAGGCAAGCCGCACGCGATCAAAATCGTGTTGATTTGCGAAACGCTATGAAAGCCCCTCTAGGGTTCGTGGCGAGACGAGCGGCGCTCGCTGCGAAAGTCGAAAACGCAAACGAAAAAAAACCCGCGCCGAAAATGAGCGCCGCCACGCGCAAGCGCCTCGGTGTGAAACCTGTGGGTGACGCGAGTTCGAAACGGTTCATCTAGACAGGCGCAGCGCACAGACCATAAACCCTAAACCCTCAGCCCTAGCGCAACCCTAAACCCTACACCTTCAATTAGAAGTAGTGCTTTACAATCAAAAGGGTAACGAAACCCTCGCCGTCGATGCGTCGTCCCGCGCGTGGCGGTTCCCGTGTCCCCCGCCGCTTCGCCGGTGCCTGAACTCCTCCGCGACTCTGGTCGCGCGGCCCTCGAAATCCTCCCCCGCTTCCACCAAATCCCCCCGCGTGATTATCCCCGCTAGCCGTGTGCCGCCCCCGCTCTCCACCACCACCACTCTTCGCGCGCCGAGTAACGCAAACTTTTCGTACGCCCGCGACGCGGGAAGGTGCGCGGGAATCGCCCCGAGCTCGTCCTGATTGTAAAAAAAGAAATGTCAGTGCTGTATGGGCAACCAGGGAGGCGGAATGCGGAATGCGGGAAATACGTACCACCGGCACGACGCCGTCGTGAACCCCAAGGAAAATGGGATCGGCCAACATGGAAGAGGGAACCCGCAGCCGTCGCGCGTCGTTCTCGGAAGGCCGCTTTTCGTTGACCATTTGCGTCAGCGTCGCCAGCAAAACGCTCCGCGCGACTAACCCGTGAACTGTGGGTGACGGGTATTGTCCCCCGGTTTCGACGCGCCACACGGGGTATGACGAGTCATTGTCTCTGTCAGAAAAACTGTTTTCAGCGTCGTCTGAACACACCGGGAACGCGGTGTGCGTTGTGTGCAAAAGCACGCGGCACACGCTCGCGACGGTTTCGTTTGGGCGAAGGCACACCACGTGCCTGGTGCACACCGCGCCAACGCTCAGCGTGGCGATGACGGGAGGCTCCCTGGGTTCAAGCACCTGGTACCCTTTCATGGCGATGATTTCATCCGTGAACGACTGCGGGGTTAGGATCCCGGCGACAAGGCGCGAACTCAAAACCGTGACCATCATCAAAATCACGCTGTCCATGTTCCCCGTTTGTTCGAGCATAATAGCGCTGATCGCGATGGCCATGCGCGTCCACCCGCCTAAAGCGGCCCCCGCGCCTAGCACCGCATACGTCGTGGGGTGCGCTACTCGCGATGCGCCGAGCCAAACCGAACGGTTGACCAAGCGTCCGAACAAATGCCCCACCGCGCTGCCGAACACCAAGTTCGGCACGAACAACCCGAAGGGAAACGAACACCCGATGACGAACAGGGGGAAAAAGTAGTAACACGTCGCCAACGTTACGAGCGAAGCGTCGCCGTACGTCTCTTCGTCTGTAATAAATAAAAATAAAGTGTCAGTCTTGTATTGGAAAAAAGTCGTTGGATTTGAGAAATGCAATACGTACCTGAGTCTCTTGAGTACAGATGGCTCATGGTGGAGTGAAACGACCCGCTTAGGGACGGGAGTAACAGACTCGCCAGGTCGTTGTACTCGCCCTGCTGGCACGTGAACCGCACGAACATGCGGTGGTCGACTTGGTGTTGCCCGCCCAGCAGGTGCGACGCCCCGGGTTTGCCCTTCACGTGGTCCTGCCTCACTCGGCACTCGAACAACAAAGGAAGCACGAACGCGAGCACGGATACGAGCACCACGGGGAACACGGCGGCTACGATTTCGGAAACTTTGGACGAGTTTCTTTTTTTGCGTTTCTTCGGCGCGCCGAAGCTGTTCGCGTTTTTCCAGCTCGCGCCGCTCGTCGTCGTCGTCACCTCGCGTCCCGCCATCGCCGACCGCTTCACCCGCGCGATTGCGGTCGCCGCCGCGGTGGAGAACGACATCAGCGCCCCCACGACTGATCCAAGAAGCACACACAGGGGCACGTCCGTGATGTACCACGCCCCCGTGATTTCGTTTGAACCGCCGCCGCTTCCTTTCACCAAGTTCGCGGCTTGGAACTCGCCGCGGTCGCCGCTGCGCGCGGTCTGTGATTGCAAAAATAAAGTGTCAGTCTTGTATAAGCAAACAGTCGGAGGGATTTGGTGAAAGGTCCAATACGTACCTGCACCATCAGAGACGTGATGTGCGCCCCCGCCACTACGAGTTGCGAAAAGAACGACGACACGAAGCACTGCAGCACGAGGTGCGCGTCCACTAACCACCGCGCCGCGAGATCCTCCACGACGAACAAAACCCCGCCGATCGGCGAGTTGAACGCGGCGCTTATTCCTGACGCGACGCCGCACGTCACGAGATGCGTGAGCAAATGGTTCCGGTCCTGGTTGCTTCGTAACAAACCAAACTGTTCCATGGAAAGCACCACGTGCGACGCGACCATGGCGCCGATGTGTACCATCGGGCCTTCCAATCCAACCGGCGCCCCAGCCGCGATCACTAGGCAAACCCCGATCGCCTTGACCGCGAACGTTTGTAACGAAAACGCGCCCTTCACGTCGCACCCGTTGAGAAACGCTTTGGTTTCGGGAATGCCTGTGATTGTAAAAAAAGGTGTCAGTGTATGAGTAATTATTCCTCTGGACAATCGGCAACCAGTCGGCGGGATGGTGAAATACAACACGTACCGGTGCTCGCGGCTTGGGGGGCGTAGTTCACGGTGATGTACGCCGCGACAGTGGTGAAGACAACGCTGAACGTGACCCACACCGACGCCGCGGCTAGGGGGCGGTTCAACTCCAGCAAAGCGTTGGTTTCCTGAAGCCGGGTGTTCCCGAAACCCGTGCTTATGTTGGTTAACACCACGGAAACCAACCCCGTGCCGAGCCCCGTGACCATGATAGCGACCCATACCAACCACCCGCTGATCGCGGCAGGGCGCTGGTTGTGCGTGTGTGTAACCCCGAAGCCGTCCATCGGCGGGTGGCTCTCGGTCCGCGTACCAGACGCCGTCGCTCCTCCCGACCCAGAGGCGGTGCCGCTTTGTACGCCACCATTTCTCGGCCGATGCACAGGGCTCCCCGCGGTCTGCACCGCGAGCGCGTCTTGCACGGTAGCGGTGTAGTCCAGGTGCTCCACGTCCCCGAAGTGTAACGTGTGAGGCACGATAACCGCGACGTCGTCGGGGGACTGCAGTTTGACGAACGTGTTCAACTGCACATCCAGTCCCAACCCGCGCGTCAGGACCCGCGCCCGCTCCTCATCTTCCTCGGTCGCCTCGCAGTACCCGGCGTCGTTCGCGACTCCCACGTTGAAGCTACCGCGCGTCCAGGGCGCAGCACCGTACCCACTGGAGGACTCACCTCCGGACAGCGATTCCCGCTCGTCCGGTGACGACGCCATCCGCGGTTACACCCCCGCGCTCGCCCTTTTGTGTCGGCACGATTGGGTCGGGTCGGGTGTTGGAACACCCGAGGAAATGAACTGGTATCGGCTTTAAACGGGGCTTTTGGCGAGTTAAAATCAGGGTTTAAATCTCGTTTTTTCCGAGATTATAAATGTCGCGAAACAGCCTTAAAATCTGAAGTACCCCTCGGAGACATCCGCCGAAGCGACTTCCAAAGCGAGTCCGAGACCGCACTTCAAAGCGAGTAGCGCCCGCGCGCGTATTCGTCGAGTACTCGTCGACCCGATTGACACGTATTCGACCTCACTACCCGCACTGTAGTCATGGCGCTCGCTGACGTGAGCAACGACCAGGCGCACGCCCCGCGATCGTTCAACATTCCCGGATTGACGAAACCGGCGAGGGTCGGGACCGCGCTGAAAGAGGCAAAGGGGGAGAAGGGTGCGGCGAAGAAGCTCTCGTCGAAGAGCTCGCGAGTCGCCGTGGGAGGCGAGGCTTTGAAGAAAAAACGCGCCCCAGGAACGAAAAAGGCGGCGGCGCTGGTGACGACGCCGCCTGCCGCGACATCCGTGGCGAAGATTTCCGCCACGGAACACGAAAACAACGGAACCCCCGAAGCGCAAAGCGTGAAATTCCACGAACCGCCAAAGACGCCGTATGAGCCCAAAAACCCGTACGCGGCGTCCGTGGTTGGGGCGGGAAACGCGTCAGGGCCCATGGAAGACATACCGATTGCGTTCAAAACCCCGGGAAACGTCACCTTCGCGGCGCACGACGACGAAACGGGCGCGGAAACTGAAGACGGCGACGGCGACGACTCGGAGGAGAGCGTGGATGCGAACGGCGCGAAACGCGTGAGCCGCCGAGCGCACGCCCGCCCCGAGCGGTTTGGGGAGTTCAAGAGCTGGAACAGCGTACAGAAAGGCACGCTAGGTACGCCAGGACACGGGTTGATTTCCAAGCAGGCGCGGTACCGGCTCGGAGAGGTGCGAAACGACGGGGAAGCGCCGCACGCCGCGAAGGAATCCACTTCGGGGCAATCAAGCGGCGGTGTTAATTCGTCGTCTGGGGCACCCGCGATGACCGCGCAGGCTGCCGCGGCCGCCACACCCACCACCGCCAGGTTCAACGCCGCGGCATCCAACACAGCTGTCAATGACGTGCACGAGCGAGTCGCGGCGCTGATGCGCATGGCGGACGCGGCGCTGCCAACCGAGGACCCGGCTGCCGCGGCGAATGCGGTTGACGAGAAGTCTCTGCGCGAACAGGTAAGTATTGGGCCTTTCCCAAATCCCTCCGATTGTTTTCCCATACAAGACTGACACTTTTCGTTCACAATCACAGCTGAGCGACTCGTGGAACGGCCAGGGGTATTACGCCAAGCTCATGACGCAGATGGCAACTCCGAAGAAGGAGGGAGAGAGAAGTTTTTCGCCTTCTGATGACGCGAAAACTACGAGCCTGCAACCCGCTCACGGCGCGAAGAAGGCGGCGAAACAACAACAACAACCGGCGGTTCCCGGCGCCGCCGCGGTGCCGCTTGCGGTTTCCGGGTCGGGCGGCGGCGGCGTCGCGAAAAAGCTCAACGGGAACGCCCTCGGGTCACGCGCAACGGCGAACGCGGGGTGGATGCTTGCCGGGGTCGTTTCCCAACCAAAGCCGGCGTCATCGCCTCCTCAGTTCGGGGCGTCGTCGGAATCTGAAGAGGCGCTTATGGCGCTTAAGCGCGAACTGGACACAACGAAAGCGGCGCTTGTCGCGGCGAAGGAGGAAGCGGAGACGCTTTTGGCGGACGCCGCGCTGGCGGAGAGCGAAGCCGAGTCGTTAGGGAACACGCTGGAGTCGCAGACGTTACAGCTACGCGCGTACAACGCCGAAAACAAAGCCCTGAAAGCGGAGTTAGCGGCGCTGAGACTGAATTCTTTCTCAAAGGAAAAGGCGCTTCAAATGGGGGAGACGATTAAAAACGCAATCGACGCGGCGGTTGCGAAATTTTAAGGAGTCTAAGGGATTCGGTTCGGCGAACGACGCGAACGCGAAATTACGGGAAATAAATGCCGGCGCAGATGAATAGATACCGGTAGTGTCATTTTTTCTGAACGAATTTGACCTAATATGATATTATAACGGCTCGTGCAGTTCCTTGTGCTTATCCGCGGGCGCCTCGACGCCGTTTTCGCGAATGTGAGTCAAGAGATTCCCCAAAAAAAAATCCGAACCCACGGTTCGCGAATCCCCGATGATCGCGACGTGCCTTTTCGCCCGCGTCACCGCGACGTTCGCCCTTCGCTGGTCCGCGAGAAACCCAATCGCGTTCCGGTCGTTTGACCGTACCGTTGACACAACCACCGCCTCTGCTTCCCTTCCCTGCCACGAATCTACGGACGCGACTTCCACCAAGTCGCCGCCCGGCGCCAAACCCAAGTCAGACGCCTCGCGCAACCGCCGCTGCGATTTAACCGAAAAAGGTCAGTCCGAGTCTCGTGCTGGGCGATTTATGCACAGTGCGCAAACAGTCTTGTACTCGGGGGTGCACTTATTGCAGTGGTATGACTTGCGTGACTGCACTCCATACAGGGCATCAAAGAGTGTGTCAGGATTTGGGAAACGCGCAACACGCACCTGTAACAACCTTACTTGCGCGGCGTACGGCGACTGCACGGCAATTTGTGTCGGGTTGAGCCCGCTTCTCAACAAACCGGCGACGTGCATCGTGACGAGGTACGCCTCGCCTTCGTTTACCAGCGACGAGAGGTTACCGGGAGGGTTAGTTTTTGTCCCCCGCGTTCCATCGCCTTCGTCGCCGAAGCTGTCAGAAAGCGACAGCAGCAGTTCCCGTTCCGTGACCTCGCCGCACCCGCCCAGCAAAACGCCGCCCGCGACGCGCGTGTCGATCAACAGCAACGCGCTCGAGGTGGCGCGCGTCGCGACTACGCCGGGCAGGTCCTTCAGAAGCCCTGTCGCGACGGAGACGTGAGCGACTAGGTCACCGTCGTAACTCGCACTGGACGCCCAGTCCGAAATTGCCGCGTGCGAGCGGTACTGCGTGCGAAGCGCGCACCCCACGACGCCATGCGAAAGTACTGCCGCGGGTTCTGGTTCCCGTTCTTGCGGCGCGGGTTTCTTTTCCTTTCCGCGCGCGCTTCGTCGCTGTTGCGGCAGCGCTATTCGGGTCATGATAGGAACCGCCAAACCCAACCCTAGCGCGTCTTGCGAGCGCACCAGCGGCGCGAGCTGCGAAGGGTCCCCCACGAAAACCACCCTATGGCACCGCACCAAGGGAATCCAACTTGAAGGTTCCGTGGCTTGCGCGGCTTCGTCCAACACCAACAAGTCAAACGCCGGGAGTTTCTGGACGTTCTCTGCGCCGGCGCCCACCGTGGTGCAAAGCACGACTTGCGCGTGTTGCAGCACGTCGCGTTCCGCCGCGGCTCGTGTTTTACGCCCATTAACAGCCATACCCCGCTGTTCCTTGCGAAGCTCTTTGAGCTTTTCGTCCAGGGCTTTTTTATTGATTTTCGCACCGCCGTTCCCCGAACCGCCGCGCGCCGCGTCGCGCGCTTCAAACCCAACCTTCGCGGCATCCGCCAGCTCGCGCCTTCGTTGGTCTCGCGACCGGTCAAAGTACCCGGCCGTTTTGTCCCGAACTTTTTGCTCCAGCGAGTTCTTGTGCGCGGCATCGGAAATGCGCTCGGGGGCGCCTATTCTGACAAAGGAAATCGAATTGATTCCAACCCCGGCTTCGCGTTCGGAATCGGCGACCGCGGCGAGGCGCTCCACCAGGTTATCAACCGCCGCGTTGGAGGGCGCGCACGCCAGGACTCGCTCGCCGTTGCGCACCGCCCGTCTGATTATTTCAATCACCACTTTGGTTTTACCGGTCCCAGGAGGGCCTTGGATCCAGCACACGGGGGTGTTTTTGGAAAGCGCCGCTCGAACCGCGAGTCGTTGTTGGTCGTCCAACGCATCGGGATAAGGACCGCCGCCGCCGGATTGGACGGAACCGAGGTTCAGTTCGGGAAAGTCCGCCAGGGGTACGCGTTTGATTTTGACTTTCGAATCGACATTTCTGACATTTGGGGCGGTCGAAAAGTGCCCGGGAATTGATTTAGTTTCGGGGGTTTCGTGCACGGTGGTGCCATTCGCGTTTTCATCAACACCATCGGCGTCAGCGTTCGTCTGCGTCGCGAAACCAATCGGAGGACACCGGTTTTCCGAAAACAGCGCGCGCACCACGAGCGCGGCGGGTGGGTTTGTTCGGCTGGTGGGGACGTTCCTTAGGGTTCTCAACGCCGTGAGTTGCCTTTCCCACGTCGTATTGTCCGGAACCCGTACAAGGCGTACCAGCCGTCCAGCGAGTAGTTCCTCCAGGGATTTGAGCCCGGCGAGCATCTCGCTCAGGGTTTTCGTGGACGCGCCGACAGAACGGCGGCTCTCGGTTTTGTCCGTTTTCGCTTCCAACAAAGTCACCACGCCCCCAATCGCGTCCAGCTCCACGATCACCGCCTCCGCGTGGGTTACGGTTTCGGTGATGCCGGCGGGTGGCGGCGGGGCATCGATCGACCGGGACACATCAGATGTTTGCCTATCGATTGATAGGGACCCATCAACAAACACCGCGGCGACGCGGTCGCCAACCGCCAAAGCGCTGCTCGGCAACGCCCCGCCACAAGCGGGGCGCATGTTCAGCAAGCGTCCGCTTTTCCCAGACGAAGGCCGCGCCGAGGTTAGCCGCAAACCGGTCATGGTTGCACCGGAACGACCGATAACGGTGCCTTCGCTGTTTTGGGTGGAGTTTTTGGAGGCATCGACAAGCGGCGGCGCCGCCGCCGCCGCTTCGGATTCGCACCTCCGCTCAAAGTCGAGGGAACGGATCGCGACGTCGACGTACCGGTCGATATCGGCAGAGAGCTTCTCCTTGGAACGACGTCTCCAACCTCCGTCGTCGTCGAACGATTTCGGGCTGTTTTCGTCGGCTTTGTTTGAGTTGGAAGAGCCTTCTGTTTTTTTCTTCGCGCGGCGTCGTTGTCTAGGTTTGGGCGTAGCGTGTGCCCGCGCGGGCGTCTCGCTCGAGACGGCGTCGCCGGCGCTCGTCGCGACGTCGGATATTTCCTCTTTCGGTGTCTGTTTAGGTTTCGGTTTCGTGCCTGTTTGGGTCTTCGCCTTGCCCGAACCACCAGGTGTAACCTCGGTGTCTTCCCGCGCCACGACAGCCGCGAGCGTCGCGGCGAAAGAACCAGAGATGCTGGTTTCGCTTTTTTCGGTGTCGGTGTTTGGTGACGACGCTTGTTTCCCCGATCGCGGGCCTTGGCCGAACGCAACCACCGAGTCACGAGTGCAGTGCGTGGACCCCGAATTGGCCTGGGTTGGTCGAGGGGTCCATCGCGTGTATGACCTATTCGCCTCCACGCGAAAGCCTCCTCGCGTTTCAATCACCACACTCCCGACGCACCGGGCGACACACGGGGAAGGCTTCGTACGCGAGCCACGTGGTTTCCAGAGTTTGCGGGTAGCGATCGATCTTCTTGAAGCATACGCGGGGCGTGACGTGAGCCACCGCGCGACCGCGTCGCTGGTCGAGACCATGGTGTTACCCAACACACGAACGCGCGGCCTCGAAACACACGAACACCACTGCCGACCACACGCTTGTGTCTCAACGAACGAGCGATGATGGAATCTTATCTTCCGATGGATGAGCGAAAAAAAGACAAAAGCACCAGACCGTCTCCAAAATACATTCAATGTTTTACAGCGGTTTCCGCTCGCCACCCTCCGTCTATTCCTCTTCTTCCCACACCCCGTCGTTCATCCACTGCGACGCGTCGCTTTCGGCGTCGAACGGGTCCAACGCGTGATCCGAGTTTACCAGCCGGTCGTCCGGGCTTTCCGCGTTTTTGAACCCCGCGTCACTCAACCGCTCCCACTCGTCCCATTGATTGTCGTAATCCGAAATTTTCTCCCGAACGTCTGCCGCGCTGGTTTCCGAAATTATGTTCATAATACTCACGGGAAGGTTCGCGTACTCGTCGTACGCAAGTATCCGGTAAATCAGCTCGGGGTACTCGGACACGGCTTTGTTCGCGTCGCAATCGGGGGCGAGTTTTTGGAGTTTTAGCACTGCCAACTCAACCTCTCGCTTCACGTCAGCGCACAGCAAAAGCTTGGGGTGGCGTTCCAGCACGCCGGTAACATCCGTGCACTTCTCCGCGTCGCACAACACTTGCTGTAGCGTAAGAATTTGGGTTGCCGCTTTGGCGAAGTTCAGGTGAATCAAACCAGGCTCTCGCGCAAACATGTTCGGGACGTGCGCGTCGGGGAGAAGCGACGCGAGTTTTCCGCTCGCCGCGTGCACGGTTTCGGGATTTGCGAAAAATGACTCAGTTCGTCCCAGTTTCACCAAATCCGCAATGTCCGCTTCGCGAACTTTGTGTCGATGCTGGGAAACCGCGGTTACGTTCCATGCACGCCAAAACCGAACCATCGCCACTTCCCACTCCTCGGAAAAGCCGAACACGTCTAGGTCTTCGTAGGGGGAAGGGTGGGCGTCGGAAAAGGTGGCACGGAGAAAGATGCGCTTTTCGCGAGATTTCGCAACACGAAAACGAAAAGACTTTGGTACCGCGAGCGCACCGACCGTGGGGGCACATGCATTCCTCACCAACACGGCGGGGTGAAACATCGCGGAACACGCACATGTGGTTTGGTGAGCCATGACGCGTCGAGTGAGTCTTGGACCGCGGTCCAAGACAGTTTGCGCGCTCGAAGTGAGGAGGAGAGATCAAGGCGCGATATTTTTTTGATATTTTTTGGCGCCAACACTACGAATTTTCGCCAGAGTGTCAACTCGCTCGGAAAGAAGGATGGAGCACTCGCCCGCATCACGTATCACTTGGGATGCGCACCATGCCTCGGGTCAGCACGCGCGCTCCGAAAGGCGTGTGCGTCGCCCTGGGTGCGTTTTTCGGGGTCATAGGGTTGATAGTCTGGGCTGCGTTTCAAACCTTCGCGCGGGCGGCGGAGCACCGTTCCGTGATCGGGTCGTTCGACCACTTAGATCCTGCACAACGACATGGCGTGTCCCGAAACCGCCACGAACCGCGGTTCGGCACCGAGCGCCACGGCGGCGGAGTCGGGTCAAGGGTTGGGATAGGGTCGAGGGTCAAATCAGTCCACGAGCAGCACGTGTTGGAGGCACACGAGGTGTCTGACATCACCGAACGAAGCACGGCACGAGCCGAGGGTTCTGTTTCGTCATCGAAAGAAATAGGCGACGAAAAAACGCGTCGCGAACGCGAACGCGTCGACGCGAGCGACGCCACCTCTAGGGACGACTCATCAGCACCCACGTGCGGCGATTCCAAACCGCACACGGAATATTGGGGGGACGTCGTGGCCGCGGCGACGCCTGCGACGAACGTACTGACCAGCGCTGAGTGCTGCGCTTCCTGTTTGGCGACGTCCGGGTGCAACGTCTGGGTGCACTGCTCCGTTACCGAGTCGAACGACCCGAGCGCGAAGTGGTGCGACCAGCAGTGTTGGCTGAAACGCGTGGATGACCCCACATCGCCCACCGCGCACGATCGTGGGGACACCACGCCGTGGACGAGCGGCGTCTTGTTGAAAGACTACGACAAATCGAAAATCGACGCCAACCAGGGGGAACCGGGTTCGGACGTCGGCGAATTCGCCGACAACCCGGGTGGCGCGAAACTCGTGACGATTGTGACGAGCGAGGGCGCAATGACGGTCCAGTTGAAACCTGACTGGCACCTGCCAAGTGTGAAGTTCATACAGAGGCTTGTTACGGAAAAAGGGTGCGCTGGCGGGTCTTGCCACCTGTACCGAGTCGAACCAGGGTTCCTGGTGCAAGGCACGATGGCTTCGTTCACGGTCGCGGCGAACACGCGGACGCGGCGAGGCCCGAAACTAATGGAAAGAGGGGACATCGGCTGGGCGGGTGGAAGCGCGGGGCCTGACTTTTTCGTGTACCTCGGGAAGTTTCCCGCGGACTGGCTCGGGCACGACCACACCGTTTTCGGGGTGCTTGCGGATGAGCAAAGTTTAGCCGTGGCGGAGAAAATCGTTGGGTCGGACAGCCACACGCCGGGCGGGGCGAACACCATGCGGTTTCTGCGCGAAAAGTTGAGCTTTGACGTCGTCGCGGCGACGTGAATTTTACCATGACTGTTTTCGGGGTTACCCTAACCAGGTCAGAGTCGCGTCCGCGTGCACATCTCTTTCTCCTTTTCATCCTTTCAGTCGCGTCCGCGTGTACATCTCTTTCTACCTATTCCTACGTCTTCTCACCCCTCCACCAGCGCCATCTGGTCCGCTCCTTCGAACTTGGGAAGCAAAAGGCCGTACTCCTTGGCGAGCTTGGGGGGTAAAAACCGCCCGCCCACGAAGTGGTGCTTCCCCTTAAACGTTTTAGCGCACAGTTTCGGCGCGGTGAGGGACACCAAAACGTCGGGGCGCATGCCTTTTCCCGAGACGTCCCCTGTATCCACATCCCAGCCTGAAGGAACGTCCACGGAGACGATGGGGGGGGGGTTGTTTTCGTGCTTTAGTAAGTGCAACAACGCGTCGAACGGCGAACGCGGGGCGCCATGGAAGGAAAATCCAAACATCGCGTCAATCACCACGTCGATTGACGCGGTCTCAAAATCCAGCACGAATTCCGCTTCCTCCGCGTCATTTAAGAAACGTACGCCCTCCAAAGTCTCGAGCTGTTTCACCAGTTTCCCGTAAATCGGCTCCCGTGCACTGCGTTTCGGGTAACAAACAAACACGGATTCGTACCCGAAGTGCGCTAAGTGACGCGCCGCTACTAACCCGTCCCCGCCGTTGTTTCCCGGTCCGCACAGTACTAAAATGTGTTGGTGCGTGTTTGGTGTGACTGGAAACACCCGCTGTGTCGCCGCGGCGACGGAAAGACCGGCCAGCTCCATGAGCTGCTCTAGCGTGAAGCCGTACTCCGGACTCATAAGCTTAACGTCGATCTCCGCGGCTTGGCTGGCGCTGATGTGCGTGGTCGTGGGAACAGAAACCGGCTGGGCCGCATCGTCCTTCGTCAGATCTACGGTCGTGGACATGGATGGCGGAAAAGGGAAAACTTCGGGTTGCGTGACGTCTGCGCTGCGGACGTGGCGCGGCGGTAACGCGCGAATCCTGGTGTTCCGCCGCGACGAAACCTCCACGGAACAGCGACGACGTCACGCACGTCGCGCTCATGCCAAGTAACCGGCAGAGCCGGCGGAGGAGCTTGCTTCGTTTCGAGAGTGACGACACCTCGACTTTTGAGAGTAAACTCAAAACAACTCGAAAAGTAGAAACAACGTCTCTAGAGTTCGAGCACTGACTTCAAGTTGCCGAACGTCGTTGTGCGGCGGCCACACTTTCAGGCACGCGCTTGTACTCGGCAGCAAAGCACGTCGACGCTGCAGCAGTCACCCCGAGACATTGTCGGCGATTTCCGCGACACTTTGTGCGGCGCGCGTCTTCCCGGTACACGGATCTCGGTGAAGCTCGCGGTACCACGGATTTGACGCTTCTCTCTCAGATCGCTTCAGAGATCGAGCACGATGGCAGTCCCTTCTGATCATCTCGGGATCATGTTCGGGTATCTCGGCGCGATGTCGTGCTTGGTGTTGTCTTGTTTGGGCGCCGCGTACGGAACCGCGCAGGCTGGTTTGGGGTTAACCAGGGCGGGCGCCCGAGATCCCAACATGATCATCAAAGGCATCATCCCAGTCGCGATGGCGGGGGTTCGCGGCATCTACGGGTTAGTACTCGCCATCATCATCATGTCTGGCATTAAACCCGACGGCGGGTACACGCAGTACAACGGGTATATGCACCTCGGCGCGGGTTTGTGTTGCGGCGCTGCGCAGTTCGCGTCCGGAATAGCCGTCGGCGTGGTCGGGGAAAGCGGAACGCAAGCGGTTGGACGACAACCGAAACTCTTCGCCCCCGTGGTGTTAATCCTGATCTTCACCGAAGCCCTGGCGCTGTACGGTTTAATCGTGGGGATGATCATGGCACAGAGCGGGCAAAGACGCGTTGGCGAGTAGGGGTTCGTTTCTATACATCGCTACGTTGTACACACTACACGACTCTGCCTCTCGTGCCCCGCCCCGCGTCAATCGCCGCGTCCATCAGCAACCTCGCGGCTTCAGCATGGCCCGCGCCGAGCGCTCGCGAAACGTCCACCCATCCCGCGCCTAACACGGGGACGTCTCCACCTTTCAGCACCTCGAACATCAACCGCGCGTCGTACGTGCGCGCGGCGCGATGGAAGGACCGTTTCGGTTTGGTTCCCGCACTCGAACTCACGTTGGTATCGCCTCGCATCGCCGCCGGCATCGCGAGGACGCGCGCGCCGATGCACGGCGTCGCGGTGCGTCGCGCGTTGCCCAACTCGACGCCGTACGGCGCGTCGCACCCCACGGACGATAAATACTCCGATGTCAACGTGGATACCATGAACGTTTTCATGGGTTCGTACGACGCTTCCCTGGCGATGTCCAATCTGTGATCGCCGTTCATGACAAACGCGACACACTTTGGTTCGCGTGCGATTTCGAAACCCGCGCGCGACGCGGTCGGCGAAAGGGTAGTATCTGACGCGCCGTGTACCCAGAGCTTCGGGACCTGGTCCAGTGTTGTGATGCAACCTGGGGTGTCCAATTTTAGTGTCCGAGCCGCGCTCGTTTCTACGTGAGCTCCGGAAACGGAAACCACCGCGGCGACCGCGTCCGTGCCCAGTTTTGAAGCCGCCGCCCACGCCACCGCGGCGCCGAATCCGAAACCGACAAACGCAACGCGTGGCGGGCGCTTCCCCGCGTCGTGACCGCGCGTAGATGTACGACGCAAGTGCGTCGCGACTGCGCAGGCATCTTCCACGGCGAGTGCGAGTCTGCGTGCGCCGACGCTGTCATCGTCGTCTCCTTGTGTGATTTCACACGCAATCGCACGCGCGATTTCATCCTCCGAAGCGCGCCACGACATTAATGCACAAAGCGCTCGAAACCTTCGAGGTTGTCCCGCAGTTGAGGTCGTGGTCTTGGCGTGCAGTGCGCTGCGTCTATCCCTCGGCTGTGATTGTAAAAGAAAAGTGTCAGTCTTGTATCGGCAAACAGTCTTTGGATTTGGCGAAAGGCCCAATACGTACCGCCCACGGCGCGACCGTCATGTCCTCGCCGGAAGCGAGCTCCGCGGCGAGCCTGGCAAAAATCGACCCGCGCCCGGAAGGTGACGCCCATCGGTCGAGGTCGAGCTCGCATGACGCGTCCCCGATGCCCGGGACATCCAGGTTTCCTCGAACTCCGGGTAGGAAAATGTAAATGCACGCGGGGTCGGGACCGCCGGGGTACACCACCGCAGGCACGTGTCCACCAGAAGAGGGGACCTGCACGAGTGTACCCGTCGAGCCCGCACTCGAGGGCGTGTGCATGACGACCATCGTAGCGCCGCACGGTATGAAAACGTCTTCAGCATTCACGATAAACCCCCTTTTTCTGTTTCGGCGTTTCCCAGGCGTTTTTTCGTGACGCACATAAAAGCAGTCATAAAAGCGCCACCTGTCGCTTTTGATGACGTGTCTTTGACGGAAAATGTGCCTACATTTGAAGACACAACGACGCGCGTGACACGCCGCGCGTGCGGCTCGCGATGGCGAATCTCGACAACGGCACGTCAAAACTGAAGCGCATGCCTTCTCTTGCGGAATGGGGACTGGTGAGCGACGAGGGGATTTCGAGCTTAGCCACGGTGATCGCGGAAAGAACCGGTGCGGTCGCGTCCACCGCCGCCGCCGCTCCGCATTCCATTTCGAAAGACACGGGGGCCGAGCGCGTCGCGCCTGCGTTACCGCCAGTGGCGCAGGCGGTTAAACGCATGCCGTCGCTCGGTGCGTGGGCGATGTCTGAACACGTCGACGACGCTGGGACTGGCGAGGAGAGGGACCCTTCGGGCGCGGGCGCTTTTGGGGATGGTGAGGAGACCAATTCTGGGTCGGAAGTCGAACGCTCTCAGAACGTGTTGGGACGCGTTGCAGACCCCCCCGTATCGGAAACGGTCGGAAATGACACTGGGGTGAAAAGAAAAGGCGTGGTGCGTGGTGGAACAGAAACCGTACCGAAACCACCGCCAAAACGAATGAAGAGCGCGACGGAAACATCCTCCGCGCCGACGCGTCGGTCGAAACGAATTGGTGTACCCCAAAAGTAAACGGGTAAACAGCGACTACGTACGTTGTATAGATACTGTTAATACTAAGACTAGCTAGACTAACCTAAAACCAAAACCCTTCCCTTTACCCTCGCAAGTACATCGATTTCGTTTTCAAAAATGAACGCACGTCTTCCTGTCCGAGCGACACCGACTCCGCTGGGTTTAGGGTTTAGGGTTTAGGGTTTAGGGTTTAGGGTTTAGGGTTTAGGGTTTAGGGTTTAGGGTTTAGGGTTTAGGGTTTAGGGTTTAGGGTTTAGGGTGTAGGGGTTAGGGTTTA